>ERZ826613.9-NODE-9-length-269965-cov-12.867993_pt1 | contig 269965 bp, 223 predicted proteins | sample MGYA00519925_ERZ826613 | MGnify/ENA primary metagenome ERZ826613 (study PRJEB31778, sample SAMEA3449236) | human gut metagenome | biome: human gut; feature: human-associated habitat; material: faeces | place: United Kingdom | collected 2010/2012 ... | reverse complement strand
CTATTATGCAAGAGTGATAGAAATATATAAGAATATAGTATAGTTGCATAAGAAACAAGCCTGAATAATCAGGCCTATTTCTTATGCAAAAAAATCAAAAATTGTGTTGACATCTCTTAACAGGTCTAAAAAGTCCGCCCATTGTCTGCGGTTGTCGGACATCTTTCGCGGATTGTCAAAACGTGGAAAGACACGGAATCCGATACCAAACGCGGCATAGAAGAAATGCTCCCAATTTGCTTCAAAGGATTCCCGCCGCCGGTTGGCAGTCCGGAACCGTGCAGGTACAGATTTTTTTAAATCTCTGCCCACCACATTCCATGCCCCGGTCTTTTAAGCTTCTATCTTAGTCTACTCTCTTAATCTTATTGAGCTGTGCGTTGAGTCCGAGAAGATCTTCTTTCTTCCACTCAACCTTCGGTCCTGCCGCACCCATCAGGTTGATCATACGGATGACCGTAAATCCGCCCAGCATTTCCAGCATCTTCGGGTTCGCCATTGCTCCTGCTGCAGGATTTCCGTCATTTTTTTCATTACCCTGACTCATTCCCGCTGCAACTTTTGACATCAGTCCCATGAAGAGTGCTTTTCCCTCTTCGGACTTCATGATATCAGAAAGTCTGTCATTCAGTGAATAATATCCTTCCGGCTCTGTGATGTCGAACCAGTTGAGGATTGCGCCGCTCTCTTTCAGGCTGTACTCCTCGTTGAAGGTATCCACCTTGCGGATGTGGCTCTCATCCTTATACTCTCCGGCAACAGCCACCAGGGTGGATTCTCCGACATTCGGTACCTCAAAGTGGAAGAAATGATCCTCCGCCTGAAGCTTTCCTGCACTCTTGCCGTTGACAAACAGCTCTACCTCCGGCAGATTGGAGTATACAGTTACCTTCGTGGTATCTTCCACGCGGTCTACATAGCGTTTTCCGCACAGATGTACGAACGGCTCATCAGACAGCCATGCCTTGTATGCATAGAAGGAATCTTTCTTGTACTTGCGGTCGAAAGTTACCAGTCCCTTGTGGTTCTGACCGTTCTCACCGCCCTCGTTTCTCGCATCTGCACCGAAATCGAACATGTTCCATACATGCGTTGCCCAGATATACTTTCTGGTGAAGAGCTGCTTGATCATCTCCTCATGATAGTATGCCTGATACTCCTCGGTGTAATCGCCCTGCTTCGGATCAGAGGTATGCCAGTTCAGCGCCTCACATCCGTACTCGCTCATTCCAAGCGGGATATTCGGGAACTCTTTGTGGAAGTTGTCCATCCACGGTCCGTTCATGGATACGTCTCCGCCGTACCATCCGAAGTAATGGTTGTAAGAGATCACATCCGGAATCTGGATGTACGGATCGTGAATATCACACATGGATACCACCGCGATCGTGGTCAGTCTCGTGTGATCCATCTCATGAACCATGTCATTTAAGATTCTGTGGTTCTCAAGCAGATCCTCATCCGAGCTTCCTGCCATCGTGATCTCGTTGGAAAGCCCCCAAACCACGATACTCGGGTGATTGTAATTCTGAACAACCAGCTCTTTCATCTGGGAAATGGTATTCTCACGTCCGTTCGGCATGTGAGAGGAAATGTACGGAATCTCAGCCCAGATTACAAGACCTCTCTCATCGCACAGATCGTAAAAATACTGATCGTGCTGGTAGTGAGCCAGGCGGATCGTTGTAGCACCGAGCTCGCAGATTAAGTCAATATCCTCTCTGTGATGCTCCGGAAGCAGCGCATTACCGATTCCCCATCTGTCCTGATGACGGGATACACCGCGCAGCGGATATTCCTCTCCGTTTAAGATAAATCCTCTCTCCGGATCAATCTCAAAGGTACGGCATCCGAAACGTGTGCTTACCGCATCAACGGTCTCCTCTCCGGATACAAGCGCCACCTCTGCGGTGTACAGATACGGATCTTTCTTTCCGTTCCACAGATGAACTGCCGGAATGGAAAGTACCGCCTTTGTCTCGCCGGCTGCGGTCTCTGTCTTTGCAACCTCTTTGCCCTCTGCATCTTTTACGGTATATACAAGCTTCTGGTCTGCAGCTGCATTCGTCAGGAATACCTCTACCTCCACGCTGGCATCCGCGCCCTTGATCTCCGGTGTCACCTTAATGCCAGGTCCGCCGTAGTAGTCCAGATCAAAATGGGACTTATTTACCGCAATGATATTGACGTCACGGTAAAGTCCGCCGTAGAATGTGAAATCTGCATTCTGCGGATATACTCTGTCGTTTACGCCATTCTCCACAGCGATCACAATCAGGTTCTCTTCTTCTGTGAGCTCTTTTGTGATGTCTACACGCCAGGTGGAATATCCTCCGTCGTGATGTGCCACTGCCTTGCCGTTCACATAGACGTCTGCGGAAGCGTTTGCTCCTCTTAACTCCAGATAATAGCAGTCTGCCTCCGGCAGTTCGCTCTTCTTTAACTGTTTTGCATAATAACAGGTTCCGCGGTAATAATCGTTGCCGCCGTCCTGTCCGTCAATCTCATTCCAGGAATGTGGAAGTGTTACCCAGTACCACTTCTCCGGCATCTCCTTCGGCACTTCTGTGGCTTCCTTGGTAAATGCCCATTTCGTATTAAAATTGATTACTTCTCTCATGTGTCGCATCCCTCCATAAAAAATATCGTCATCATTGATCTGTCTGCATCGTAACACAGAACCGCACTTTTTTCTTTAGATAGTTTTTGGCAAAAATGGCACAATATTTAGCATTCTACCTTTATTTTGAAAAACAAGTTCAATTCTTTGCCTGATATTTCAGGATCAATACGGAAAAAACCAGAATGCCCACGCACGGAATCAGATTGCAGAACATTCCGGTCACAAGCCCCACACGATCAGCAATCACACCGATCAGCCACGGCATCACGATCGCGCCAATCCCTGCCACCGGCAGCATCACACCGAGACTCGTTGCATTCATCTCCCTGCCGGCTCCCGCCACGGCGATCGGATTGACCCCTGCCATGGCGAATGCAAAGGCGAACAGCATGGCGATGGCTCTCGCCGGATGCTGCATGTATACAAGCCCGCAGTACAACACGCTGCAGCAGCCGCCCATCCACACAAGCGTGCGGAAAATATGATGCACCGGAAAAACGAACGCGATCAGAAGTCTGGCGATCAGAGTCGCCCCCCACATCACCGTTACCGTGTATGCCGCAAAGGAACCCGAGAGAATTCCCATGTCTTTATAGTATGTCACAAGCCATCCCGTCACACTCGTCTCCGCCGCATTCTGGCAGAATAAAAGCCCGGTAATCAGCCAGAATTTCGGATCCTTCAAAAATGCAAACGAGATCTTTCCCCGTTCGCCGTTCTTCTCTTTGACCGCGCCCGGAAGTCCCGCCGTCAAAAATATCATCCACAAAAGCAGCCCCGTCACCGCCACTCCCACCATCGGCAGCGTGTCGTTGATTCCAAGAAGCGACGCCGCAAGAAACGGACACAGCAGCGCACCACACGCATAGCAGGCATGTAGTATGTTCATGCTGCGGGTACGGTCGGCGCTGTTGTCTTTTACAAGGATCGTGCAATTATTGAGTGCTCCTCCCTTTGCAAATCCGACCAACAGAAATGCCGCCATCAACACGCCCGGCATTCCGGTCACCGCCATCAGAAAGTACCCCAGGAAATAACCGCTGCAGAGAAGAAGTACTGTATTCTTCACTCCGATTTTCTGCGGCAGAATACCCGCCGCAAAGGACGCCGCCATATTTCCAATGCTCATCAGTCCGAGCATCGTACCCGTCATGCCATAGTCAAATTCATATTTTCCCTGCAGAATACTTACAATAATCCCGCTCGATATTGCGCAGATACCGCTCAAAAAGAATGTAATATAGCCGGTGTTGCGCCATCTTCTGCCCCAGTCCGTTGTATGATTCATCTGTACCTTCTCCCCTATAACCACTTACAGAGAGCCGCAATACGGCTCTCTGTAACAATACTTCCTGTGTTCCTGCTAAATGTTTATCTGTTTTTACCCGCACCGAACTTGTCGAGAATCGAACCGTCCGAAAACTTACGGATGTATCCAATCAGCTCGTCCGATACGCTGACGATGTGCGCTTTTACGCCATCGCACTCCTTCACCACGCCGCGGAGACGTCCCATATTATCTGTGGTGACCTCTGCGCTCTTCGCATTCTCATCTGCCGAAGCCGTAAGGGAAGTGACCCCGTTCTCAATGACGCTCTTGTGATTCTCAAGATCGCCGACCTCCGTGCCGATTCCGCCGATAGCATCTCCGACCTGTTCGATTTCTCGGTTCAATGATTTGAAGATCTCCTCCGTGTCATGAATCTTCTCATTCTGTCTGGAAAATGCCTCCGATACCTGCTCGGTAATCTGAACGCTGTTGCTTGAATTATCCAGCAGGACATTCACGACATGGTTAATCTGCTCTGTGGACTCTCTGGACTGATCCGCCAGTGTCCGGATCTCCTCCGCGACCACAGCGAATCCCTTACCGTGCTCCCCTGCTCTGGCAGCCTCGATGCTCGCATTAAGGGCCAGAAGGTTGGTCTGGCTTGAAATTCCCGCAATGATCTCAGTCGCCGTCCGGATCTGCTGCGCGGACTGATTCGTCAGATCTGTCTGCTTTCTGACATTCTCGATCGCAACGCCGCTCTCCTCACTGATGGCAATCAGCTCCTGCATAATCTGCTCCGCCGAACGGTTATATTCACGCATGGCCTGCGCACTCTTCGTCAGATCCTCAATATTGGAAGAAATATGATCGATCGACACGCTGATCGCGTCCACCTTTTCCTTCATATCCGCCGTCTCAGACGCCTGGGACACCGTATTGCCGGTGATCGTATCGACAGCATCTGCCGTCTGATCCATCGACTCCGACATTTCCGAGAAAATCTGCTGGAAATCACCGGATACCCCTTCGAGCTCATCCACAGCCTTGCGGATTCCTCCAAGCACCAGCTCAATCGATGAAACGGACGTCTCGATGGAACGCACCATCTCCCCGATGCCGTCTTCACGGTCTGCCAGCTTTTTCGCCTTTTCCGCAACTTTTGTATTCTCCGATACCTTTCCGTTAATCACGGATCGGATCTGATCCAGAATCGACTTGATCACCATGAAGATTCCGCCGAACACGGCAGCCACGATCACGCAGATCAGAATCATCGCCATGACTGTTCCGATCACTCCGCTTTCCAATAATTTTAAAATGATCAGAAACGCCACCAGCACAATGGCAAGAAAGCCGGCAAGCGGTGCCATCACTTTCCCCCACATCTCATTTTTCTTCGTATCTTCCACGCAAATCCCTCCGCTTTCGTATGGTAATGTATAACACTTGCCTTCATTGTACCATAATTACCGCAAAATACAAACAGCTTTTACGGCTGCCCCATGGCAAGCTTTGCCTTCACGATACGCGTCACGGATTCATTGATCCGCTCCTCGGTGATCGTTCCGTCATTCACCGCATTCAGAATTCCTGTATAGGCGGTATTGTAGTCCGCCGGCATCAAAATCATGTCTGCCCCGGCTGTAACTGCCAGAACCGCCGCCTTGTCCGAATTGTAGAATCCGGTGATCGCTTCCATATTCATGGCGTCCGTAATGACAATTCCGTTATATCCCATCTGTCCGCGAAGCACATCGGTAATCAGCACCTTCGACAGCGTAGCCGGCGCATTGTCTCCAGTCACATTCGGAGCCGAGATATGTCCGACCATCACAAAATTCACGCCGCCGTCAATCGCACTCTGGAACGGGACGAGTTCTTCCGCCATCAGTTCCTCCAGGGTCTTGTCCGTGGACACCGCCCCGTCATGAGAATCTCCGGAAGTGCCGCCGTGTCCCGGGAAATGCTTGACCGTACCGTACACTCCCGCCGCGGAAAGTCCCTGCAGTTCAGACGTCACCATTCCCGCGACCGTCTGCGCGTCCGACCCGAACGAGCGCTGTCCGAGCACCTGATTGTCCGGGTTGGTAAGGACATCCGCCACCGGCGCGAAATCCACATTGAATCCGAGTGCCGCAAGATAGCTGCCGATCGTGCTTCCCGCATTGTATGCATTCTGCACATCCCCGCTCGCTCCTATATCGCTCATATTGCCGACGTCCGTCACCCCGAAGGCATCATTGCCGGCGATGCGCGCGACACTGCCGCCCTCTTCGTCCACACATAAAAATACCGGAAGTCCGGTGCGCTCCCTTGCAATCTCCTGCATATTGGAGAGCATGGTGGTCGTCTGCTCCGGGTCGGTGAGGTTGTCTGCCATATACACAATTCCCCCCACCGGACGGCTCTGGTAAGCTTCCTTTGTGGTGTCCCCCGCAGCCGTCACACCGCTTGCATATCCGGTCAGCGCATTCGGCGTAATCACAAACATCTGCGCGATCTTATCCTCAAGCGTCATCTGGGACACAAGCTGCGCCGCCTGCTCCTCCACCGGATCGGTCTGTACTTCCGTCTGCGGCTGCTCCGTTACTTCCTCCGTCGCCGCGACATTCTCTCCCGGCAGCTCGGTTCCGTCGGTACCTTCATTCTGTCCGCCTCCCTTTGGCAACAGGCGTCCCACAAGAAATACTCCTCCCGCGACCAACACGAGCAGGATCAGCACGACTATCACACACACAATGACCGCACTTTTCGTATCTTTCTGTCTTCTCTGACGTCTCTCTTCCTGATTCATATGCTTCCTCTTTCCAGGTGTTCTCTTTTTCTATGGTCTGATTATAGCAAATCTTTTCCGGAACCGAAAGAGCTATTTTTCCCTTAAGCCTACGCCGGCACCGTGGATACCACCAGACTCATCTCTCCCTGCATCTCCACCTCGCCGAATCCGCACGGTAAAATAAAGTGATCTCCCTTTTTCACCGGCTGGCCGTTGACGATACCGCTACCTTCCAGCACAGACATCAGCAGGAACGGATGATTCTGTGCAAAACTGCATGTTCCGTTGACATCCAGCTTGTAAATCTGATAGTATCCGCAGGCGTACAGCTCGTTCAGCCGGTTCTCCGGCAGTCCGAGTGCAGACGTTACACTGTCCTCGACGGATTTCGCCGGAACGGTGATCACGTCGATGCTCTTCTCAATGTGAAGCTCTCTCGGCCTGCCGTTCTGCAGTCTGTCATAATCGTACACACGGTAGGTAATATCGCTGTTCTGCTGTGTCTCCAGGATCAGAAGCCCGCCCTTGATGGCGTGGACGGTTCCCGGATCAATCTGGATAAAATCTCCCTTTTTCACCGGAATCTCGCGGATAAATTCGCTCCAGCGTCCCTCGTGGATCATGGAGGCAAGCTCCTCTTTCGTCTTCGCATTGTGACCGATCACGAGCGTGGCGTTCTCGGGCGCATCCATAATGTACCAGCACTCCGTCTTGCCGAAAGAACCGTTTTCATGTTCCTTTGCATAGGCGTCATCCGGGTGTACCTGAATACTCAGATCCGCCTTCGCATCGATGATCTTTGTCAGAAGCGGGAAGCGGTCGTAGGCGAGGTTCCCAAATACCTCCGGGTGCTCCTCCCACACTTTTGACAGCTTCATGCCGGCGTACACACCGTTCCTGATGCTGCCGTCGCCGTTCGGATGTGCGGAGATGCCCCAGCACTCGCCGATGTCGTCACCCTCCACCGGATAGCCGAACTCCGTTCTAAGCCGGGTACCGCCCCAGATATTGTGCGTGCACACCGGATCTAAAAATAAGATTTCTTTTGTTGTCTGATTCATTGTCAACATCCTTCCATTCGTCTCGATTATTTTCTGATACCAGAAAGCGGAATCCTTCACAATCCGCCTCTGGCTTGCAAAATCCACATAAACAATGCCAAACCGCTGCTTGTATCCGTCCGCCCACTCGAAATTATCCAGGAAGGTCCAGAGGAAATAGCCAGCTACATTGGCGCCCTCATCATATGCCTTCTGCATCGCCCCGATATAGGAATCCAGGAAGGTAATGCGGTTCGGGTCATGTACCCTGCCGTCACTGCTCACCATATCATGGCAGGACATACCGTTCTCCGTAATGTAGAGCGGCAGCGGATAGCGCTCCGTCAAAAACTTAATGCCGTAGTAAAACGCCTCCGGCGTCACCGGCCAGTCCGATCCCGTCTTCGGGAACCCCGGCGCACGGTCTACAAATTCCGGCTCGCCGTCTGCGCCGGCGCGGACGTAGTACCCATTATATATATTCTGTCCCATAAAATCAAGCGGCTGATAGATCAGCTCCATATCCTCCTGTGTGATCTCCGGAAGATACGGCGCAAATTTTTTCAGCCCCTCCTCGGGGTAATGTCCAAGGAATACCGGATCGGAAAACCACGATACATTCCAGGTCCAGTTATCGATCGGATTGTAAAATCCGAAATACACCTTTTTCGCCGCCTCAATGTCCTCCGGCCGGTCGGTGTACGGATATGCCACGCCGCCGGTCGGAGCGAAACCGATCTTGACCGGTCGGACCGCATATCTGCGCAGGTTGATGACCGCCTGCCCGTGCGCCATCAGAAGATGATGCGCCACCAGAAACGTCTGCGCCACGGGAAGTTTCACGCCCGGAGCATGGACACCGCTCAGATGTCCGAGGCCGACCACGCACTGCGGCTCGTTGATCGTAATAAAATATTCGCAGATATCACTGAAATTCTCGGCAACCACCTTCGCATATTCTCCGAACCACTGTACTACGTCCGGATTCTGCCAGCCGCCCCGCTCATAAAGCGCCTGCGGGAATTCCCAGTGAAACAGTGTCAGATACGGTGTGATGCCGTTCTCCTTCATCGTGAGAATCATATCACGGTACATGGCGATCGCTTTCTCATTCACGCGCCCGGTTCCCTCCGGCAGAATCCGCGCCCAGTTCAGTGAAAAACGGTACGCCCGGATCCCCAGATGCTTCATCAGCGCAATATCTTCTTTATAATGATGCATATGATCGCAGCTTGTGTCTGCATTCTGATGTTCAAACACCCTGCCGTCCGCCGCAAACATATCCCAGACGCACGCGCCTCTGCCGTCCGCCGCGTCCGTTCCCTCTACCTGATAGGCGCTGCTCGCAACACCCCACACAAAATCCTCTCGAAACATTCTTATAACCTCCTGCTCCTGCAATCGCAGTGTCTCTCTCTATCTTCCAACATTTTTTCTGATTTTGCAATGCTTTTGCACGCATATTCTGCAAAATAGGCTGTCTCTTGCCGTCAGTCTCTTCCTCTTCTCCCCGTCGCAATCACGGACACCAGATAAAACGGAACCGCATCGTCCTCATGCGTCTCTGCGAGGCGGATCGTGACGATGTGCCGCCCCTCTTTTCCGTGCTCTAAAAGTGTCGCAAGCTCCAGTTTATCTCCCCAGGTCTCATCAAAATTTGCATCCAGACGCACCGCATGCTCCGTATCGTCATCCACGACCGCCAGTGCAACCGGCGCGGGAAGCTTTACCGACTTCCGGTACTGGACGGCAATGCAGCTGCCCTCCACCAAAAAGGTGATGGCATCCCCCGTCTTTTTCGCCGTCCAGCCATAGCGGAAGCAGTCCGTGATTTCATTCTGCGCGGTCTCATCGGGCGTAAATCCATCCAGCGTGGGCTGCTGCAATCCTGCCATATCCGGCGCCGCGGCATTGCGGATGCGGACAGAATCCTCGTAGGCATTTTTTGTAAGCGGAACCGGAAGCTTTGCCCCCAGTGCAAAACTGGCATTGCTGCCGGTCAGTTTTCCGCTTCGTACCTGCTCCAGAAAATAAGTAATCACCGACGCCACCAGCGCATGTCCCTCATCGTTCGGGTGCAGATCATCCGGTGTGATCGCGCGGTTTTCAATCCGCCCTGCCACCACCTCCGGGTAAATAGAGTTCTGCATGCTGACCGACGGCAGATCATAATGTCTGCCGATTGCCGCGTGCATCACCTGCGCGTTGGCTCCGTTGTGGTAAAACACGTTGTGTACCAGAAGAACCGCCGGATTCCACGCGGCGCCAAGGATTTTCCGCACCAGTCCTTCATAGGTCTCCTTAAAATGCTCCGTGCTCTCATCATTGACGGAAAATTCCACAATCACAAAGTCCGGTCTCTCCGCCAGAAGATCCGTCCCCACACGCGCCGCGCCGAACTCCGATGTCGTGCCGCCGATTCCAGCATTGCAGTAGACAAACTCCGCCTGCGGAAAGGTCTCTTTCCACCATGTATACACACGATAGGCGTAGCACGTCTGCGGTGTCGAGGAAAGGCTTCCTTGCGTGATCGAACCGCCGATAAAACCGATTACCAGACGCCCCCCGCGTTTTGCGCGCGCCATGACCTCCTTCATTCTGCTCACATCTCCCACATTTGCAATTCCCTTTTCCAGATCAATCTGCATATTCATATTTCTGCTCCTTCTCTCTTTCTTTTCCCTTTATTGTCTCTCAAACATCCCAGATTTCATCTCCGAGCGAACGGATATAGGAAGCCAGCTCCTCCGACATCTCCTCCGCCTCCGGAATCCGGATGTGTCCGGGCGTTCCGGAGCCGTTTCTCCGGTACAAAAAGTGGTGCACGCGCTCACTTGCAATCTGCCCACACACCGTCTCAATCGCCGCATCCCAGTTCGGGTGATGTTTTAAGATGGTTGTCGCAAGAATGATCTGCGCCTTTGGATAGTGCTTCATCAGTATCTCAATGAATTCCCGGTAGCGCTTCCGCCAGTGCTCTGCCGCACTGCCCTCTGGATCCGCTGCCATATAGTCCACCGGATGATTGTCATTCTGCCCGATGGCAACCACAACCACCTGCGGCGTATAACGTGAAAAATCCCATTTCTTTACCTCTCCAAGATCCGGATTATACTCTAGCTTGTCGTAACAGGACTCCACACCGTAGTATGCCGGCGCACCGAACCATCCCGTCCCGTCAAGCAGCGCAATGCCGCCCTGTGAGGTATCGTGAAGTTCTGCCCCAAGCTTTCGCGCTGTCATCCAGGCATAGGAATACCAGCTGTTGGAATACTGTCCGTCGTGCACCGGATCCTCTTTTCCGACATAGTCGACCGCCTCCGACACCTCGCCGCACGAGACACTGTCACCAAACACTTCCATCCGGCGGGCGGGCTTTGGCTCCGGCGGCAGGAGATCTGCGCCGTCATCCACGGTAAATCCGTAGAACGTCACCGTATGGCAGGCATCCATGCGCTTGAACAGCATCAGTTCATGCCGCGCATCCGGCAACTGCTCCGCAATCTCATAGGTTTTCTTTTTTCCGTCATTCAAAAGGCGGATGCGCCCCTGCACCCCGTCTAAGAGATAGCCCATCTCATTTGTCCAGTACGCATGATGGTTGGCAAGCGTGACTGCCACCGATGTTCCGGTAAAAATCATTTTCACCCAGCTTGCCGCATAGATAAGCACCGGCGCCTTCGGATCGTCGTCATCGATTCTTCCGCTGTACTGTAACATCGGATCGTCCGGCTCGATATTCCTGACCATTTTTTTTGCTGTCATTTCTTTTCCCCCTCTGCCTTCCGGCTTCCCGCCGGATACGCAGCAGGGCTGCGAAAGCCCCGAGGTGTTACGCACACAATGCGTCCTTCTCTTTCCGGCTGCCGCAGCCCTGCATTTTCCAGTTCTCTGTTATCTTTTTCCGATCTCGGTATCGGTTGTCGTCACCACACTGTGTTCCTTGATGTAATCGATGATGTCATCCAGTTCCGTGAACGCCAGTCCCACATAGCTGTCTGCCGCTCCGTAATAGATTGCAATCTTTCCGCTCTCCGAATCATGGATTGTTGCACACGGGAAGCATACGTTCGGCACGAATCCGCGCTCCTCATACCACTCTTCCGGAGTCAGAAGAAACGTCTCACAGCGGTACTTCACGATGGAAGGATTGTCGATGTCTAAGATCGCACCGCCGATCGAGTACACATATCCGTTGCAGGTGCCGCTCACACCGTGGTAGAACAGAAGCCATCCCTCGGATGTCTCGATCGGAGCTGCACCGCCGCCGATCTTTAAGGACTCCCACCACTCGGAACCCTTGCCCATCACATGACGGTGTTTTCCCCAGTAGGTGAGATCCGGACTCTCACTGATAAAAATATCGCCGAACGGTGTGTGGCCGCTGTCGGACGGTCTCGAGAGCAGCATGAAATTGCCGCCGATCTTGCGCGGGAACAGCACCGCATTCCGGTTAAACGGCAGGAACGGATTCTCGATTCTGGTAAATGTCTTAAAATCCGTCGTCTTCGCCATACCGATCGCTGCGCCGTAGAAATCCTGACACCAGATAATATAATAGGTATCCTCCACCTTCACAAGTCTCGGATCATAAGCGTAGACCGGCATGAAGGACTCACCGTTCTCGTCCACAAAGTTAATCTTGTTTTCCTCAAAATTCCAGTGGATGGCATCCTTGCTTCTTCCCAGATAGATATACGGAATTCCGTTCGTCTGTTCTCCGCGGAAGACGCCGATGAACTCATCCCCGTACGGCATCACCGCACTGTTGAAGATTCTCGCCACGCCCTTCACCGGATTTCTGCCGATGATCGGGTTCTCCTTGTATCTCCATACCGGTGCTCCGTTTAACTCCGCCGGGCACTCCTGCCATGGCACATTCGGTACTTTGGGGCTGATCATTTTATATTTGCTCATAACTTCTACCTCTTTCTGCCGCCGCCGCGGCTCATTTTTCTATGATGACCGTATTTATTCATTCGCTTTTAAAAATGCAAGATTCTTCTCGATGAGACCGCACCGCTGTGCCACACACTCCACCGATCTTCCCGGATCGGACGGCGTATGGAATACATAGTCCACCAGCTTCTCCACCGTCGTGGTCGCCACATGCATCCGTGTATCCGAGGATGCGTAGTAAATAAACACCTCGTTTTTCTCATTGACGACCGCTCCGTTGGTGAATACCACATTGCTGACATCCCCGACGCGCTCCTCTCCTCTCGGTCCGATCAGAAGCCCGGACGGCTCGGCAATCACTTTCGACGGATCTTTTAAGTCCGTTGCAAACGCATAGATAACATAACGCAGTCCCGCTGCCGTGTTGCGCACACCGTGAGCGATATGAATCCATCCCTTTTCCGTCTTGATCGGCGTCGCACCGGCTCCGTTCTTCGCCTCCGTGATCGTATGATACTTGCGCAGACTCGTCATTTTTTCCTCATCGATCACAGCGTGTGTGATGTCCTCGCAGAGACCGAATCCGATGCCTCCGCCGCTTCCCGTCTCGATAAAATCATCCATCGGTCTCGTGTAAAACGCATATTTGCCGTCGACGAATTCCGGATGCAGCACCACGTTTCTCTGCTGCGGGGAACGCAGCGTGACGAGGTTCGGCAGGCGCTCCCAGGTCTTTAAATCCTTCGTGCGGACGATTCCGGCTGCCGCCACTGCCGCCGAGAGATCGCTCACACTCGTATCCTTTGACTCGGAGCAGAACACGCCGTAGATATAACCGTCCTCATGCTTCGTTAAGCGCATATCGTAGACATTCGTCTCCTCAAGGCAGGTATCCGGCAGAAGAATCGGGTAATCCCAGAAACGGAAACCGTCGATTCCGTTGTCGCTCTCCGCCACGCCGAAGAAAGACTTTCTGTCATTCCCCTCGATGCGCGCCACCAGATAATATTTCCCGTTCAGCTCGATCGCTCCGGAGTTCATCACGGCGTTGATGCCGAGACGCTCCATAAAGTACGGATTGGTGTCCGGGTTTAAATCGTACCGCCAGGTCAGCGGAATATGCTCTCTTGTGAGAACCGGATACTCGTAACGGTCAAATACGCCGTTGTAAAAATCCGATTTCTCGTTTTTCCGTGCAAGCAGTTTTTCCTGCTTTTCTTTTTCTATATAATATCTCTCATGCAGCATAACCAATTCTCCTCAATTTTCCTTGATGCGTCCCAGTACCTCGATACACATGCGCCCGTTGTGATACGGACATTTCCACGGCTCCACGATCGGCCGGTCTAAAATCGGGCTTCCGTCCTCATACACTTCCCAGTACCACTCGCTTCCCCTGCGAGGATCAATGACGTGTTCTTTGATGAACTGCCACTCCGCCAACGCCGCATCCCGGTACTCCGAATGATCCGGCATCTGTTCACAGGCATTTAAAAATCCGACTACTGTCTCCGCCTGCACCCACCATACACGGTGTGTATTGACTACGCCCCTGTCACACTCATTTGCCAGGGAGTGTCCGTCAAACGCCGTCTCATAAATATGTGCCGCAAGCGCCTGTGTGATCGGGGAGATCTTCGTCTCATATACCTCATCGCCCAGCACCTTGACGCCGCGGTCCAAAAGCCACGCTGTCTCAATGTCATGCCCGTAGGAATGCAGATCTAAAATCGTGTGATACCCGGCATCGAAAAATACTTCCTGTCTCCGCTTCGCCGGATTGTATACTTTCTCTGCAAACACATCCATGATCCAACGGAGGCGCTCCCCCACGGTCTCATCCCGCGACACACGGTACAGCTCCGTGTACGCCTCAAAAACATGAAGCAGGGTGTTCATCGTCTTATCTGCAAGCACGCCGTTCTCCGACAGCTTCTCGTTGGATTCCGGCTGGAACTCTCTGGTAAAAGCCTCCAGGTATCCGACCTCATCCGTACACTTCTCTTCGATCAGGGAAAAGAGCTGCTTCGCCAGTGCAAGCGCTTCCTCGTCGTGCGACGCCTCATAATAGGAGGACAATGCATAGATGCAAAACGCCTGGTTGTAGGTGTGCTTTGTCGTATCAAGCGGTGTCCCGTCATAGTTTAATGACCAGTAGATGCCGCCGTACTCCCGGTCGATGCAGTGCTCTTTCAAAAAGACGTAGCCGTGTTTTGCTTCCTCCAAGAGCGCCTCTCCGGTATAGCCTGCGCTTCTACAGTCTTCCTCCGTAAAAAGTCCCTTTCGATATGCCGTGTAGGCATTGGAGAAAAACCATGTGATGCGGCTGTTTAAAATGCATCCTTTTTCCGCTTTCTGATCCAGTGCAAGATCATAAGACAGCCAGCCGTAATAGCCGCCGTAAGTGTCGTCACGCAGTGCACGCCAGAAGGGAATGATATGTGTGAGAAGTTCCGTTTTAACTTCTCCTCGCATGCTTTCTAATGTTTCCATCGCTGTTCCTCTTTTCCTGTAATCAGCCCTTGACTGCGCCTGCCGTAATGCCGCTGTAGATCTGCTTCTGGAATACGATAAACACGATGAGTGCCGGCAGCAGGGAAATGATAACACCTGCACAGATCAGGTTGTACTGGCTTCCAAGCGGTCCGGTAAAGGTATAGAGGGAGATCGCCATCGTCTTTAAGTTTTCCTTGGTCAGATACAGGTTTGCCGAATAGTATTCGTTGTACACGCCCACGCCCTTTAAGATGCAGGCGGTCACAATTGCCGGCTTTAGCAGCGGAAGCATGATCTTCCAGTAGATCTTCCAGTAGGACGCTCCGTCGATGATTGCCGACTCATCCAGCGACACCGGAATATTTTCCATGTACTGGATAAAGATGTAGATGGAGATGACATCCGTTCCCATCATCATGATGATGTAGCCGTACAGATGATTGATAAAGCCAAGATCATGCATGATCTGGTAGACCGTTACCTGCATGGCAACACCCGGAAGCAGTGCCGCGAATAAAAACAGGTTGCGGATCAGCCCGTTGCCCGGGAACTGGAAACGGTTTAACACATACGCAAGCTGTGTACCGATGATGATGGCTCCGATCAGGACACAGACCATAACGATCACGGAATTCACGAATGCCCTTCCCATGTTCGCACGCTGGAACGCTTCCACAAAGTTGTCAAAATTGAACCAGTTCTGCGGCAGTGTCATAACATTCGTCGTCTTATACTCTTCCTCCGTCTTGAATGCAGTGATGACGCAGGAAATAATGGGAATCACGGCGACAAAGGAAAAAAACACAAGCGATACATATTTAAAAATGATCCAGATAATGGCTCCTGCCGAATACTGTTTTCTGCGCTTTTTCATTTACATCGCCCCCTTTGCTGCTTTTTTCGCCGCTCTCTGTTCTTTGTGAAACTGTTTCAACCGCTTTCTCTCTTCCCTGGTCATGACTTCATCGTCCTGATCCGCATTGCGGTATACATATTTAAAGAACAGTTTCTGTAAGATCGTACATGCGAAAATGATAAGAAGTAACACAACCGCCATCGCCGACGCGAGTCCGACCTTCTGGCTGGTATGTGCAATATTGTTCATGTTGATAAAATACGTTGCCGTTCCGTTGGAACCTCCGGTAATTACGAACGGCTGCTCGAATGCGCTCAGTGCTCCTGTGATGGATAAAATCACATTCAGCGTCACAATCGTCTTGATGCTCGGCAGTATGATATGTACAAACTGCTGAAATTTATTTGCACCGTCCAGCTCCGCCGCCTCGTACATCTCGGAATCTACAGACATGATCGCTCCGATAAAAAGCACCATGTTGTTGCCGAAATATCTCCAGACAGAAGTTGCAACCAGTGACCAGTTGTTGATCTTCTGATCGCGCAGCCAGTACGGAAGACTATCCAGTTCAAATCCAAACCATCCAAGGATGGAATCGAATACAAATCCTCTTGTGTAAAAATATTTAAAGATAAATCCGATCGCAATACCGCTGATCAGATACGGGAAAAACATCAGTCCCTTAAAGAGATTGCCTCCCCTTGTCTTAAAGCTCAAAATCGTTGCAAGGAACAGCGCAAGCGCAAGCTGTACCACCGAACCTACCATGTAGTAGAGGCTTAACCATAGGGATGCGAAAATATCCTTGTTGCGGAATACCTCGATATAATTCTTCCAACCCACAAATACCCGTTTATCTACCGGCGTGGAATATTTCATTTTGTAAAAACTGAACTTCACCATTTCAGCAAATGGCACATAGGTAAATGCTGCCAACAGCACAAGCGGAATTATGGTAAATGCCAGTATAATCAGTGTCTGCTGCCCCTTCCTGCTTTTTGCCCACTTCAGGAATCCACGCCTGGCTGTTTTATTTTCTACTTTCTTTACTGATGTCGCCGCCATATCCAACCTCCATCTTTTTCACCCTGTTTTTAAAATAACGGGACCGGAAACAGATCTCTCATTCCGGTCCCGTCTGTGCATGATGTCTTATTTATTCTGCCGTCACGCCATTGTCTTCCTGTGCCTGTGTCCACTTCTCATTCCACTCAGCCATGATGTCATCATAGGACATATCACCGTTAGAAGCATGCTCAATGATCTCCTGAACCTTCTCTTTTCCGCCTGCATTGATGTTCAATCCGGAATCAGCGTTCAATGCATTGAGTAAATCTTCCTCGCCCTCTAATGCGGACTCGTCGGATACAAATGTCACATCACCGAACTCTGCGTATGCATCCGGATAATCGTTGTCGTCTGCAGCGATCGGGATACCGCCCTCGTTATATGCAAAACCGGACTCTTCTGTCATCCATTTTACGAATACCATTGCTGCTGCCTGATGATCTGCATCCGATGCCGCATTGATACCGAAGCTGTAGTCAGCGCCTGCGGAAGCATACTGCTTGCCGTCGATCGTGATCGGGAATGGCATGTAGCCGATATCCTCGCCATGAGAATCAGCGTCTACCATCTGGGAATATGCCCAGGAGCCAAGTACCATGGTCGCGATCTCGCCTCTGTTGATCATGCCCTTGGAATCTTCCCAGGACGTTGTGGTGAAGTCATCCTCTGTCAGTCCGTCTGCCACTGCATCGTAGAGTACCTTGTACAGTGCATACGGATGTGTGTTATCGCCGTAATCCTGGAACGGATCCTTTGTGTGAAGAAGCTTCTGGTTCATATAGGTAGAATCACCGGTTGTCGTACCTGCGATCTGTCCGTCCCACTGCTCCATCGGCCATCCGTCTGCATAGTTCGTGTAGAGCGGAATGATGGAAGAATCGTAATCCTTGATTGCCTGCAGTGCCGCGATGAACTCATCCGGTGTCTTCGGTGTCTCTGCAACGCCGGCCTCTGTGAAGACTCTCTTGTTGTATACAATACCCTGTGCATTGCCGGTAGAAGGAACACCGTATACCAGTCCGTCGTAATCCCAGGTATTTGCGAACTTGATCTGTCCTTCCATCTCATCGAGTGTGCCGTACGGCAGGAAATACTCACTTAAGTCTGCCTTGTCAACTGCCGGGATCATCATGATGTCGCCCCAGTCACCGCTCTGTAAGCGAAGCAGGGAATCATCGGAATAATTGGTATCCGTCTCAACCTCTACGGTGATGTTCGGGTACATCTCATTGAAATCAGCAATGTAAGCTTCCCAGTTCTTTCCCGGATAGCTGTCCTCGGACATATCGGTTCTCTGGTTGAATACATGGATGGTTGTCGTGATGTCGGTGTAATCCTCGCCCAATTTGATGCCTGCGTAATTCAGATCGCCGTCTGCTGCCTGTGCACCGTCCCCACTCTCGGTTGCCGTCACACTTCCTGTTGTCGCATCATCTGATGATGCGCTGCTGTCAGATGAACTGCTGCCGCATGCTGCCATGCTCAAAGTCATTGCTGCAACCAGGCTGACTGCCAGAACTTTTTTCAACTTCATAATAAAAATCCTCCTTTTTTATAGCTCGTTTTGTAGCTTAATTTAATTATATATTTTTTCTATTTTTAGTCATCATATATTATTGCATAATATATGATTTTCTTGCGTTTTTCTGCATTTTCCACATGTTATACAAATTTTGCATCCCCTTTTTAGTCATTTTTCATATTTTTAGTCTCTTCTTTTCCTTTCTTTTTCCTCTTATTTTAATTTTAATTACTTAATTTTTATTATTTTTTAACCTAATAATCAAGAAACCTATTGTATTGCCAAATAGTTTCGCTATAATATAGGATAGTTATGCAGAAAGGACCGATTCTTATGGAACCCATCACGATCAAGGCACGCCTGAATCAGGCTTATCATTTCTCCGGAGCAGCCGGAAACGGCATCCGTTTTTCCGATCTTTCAGACGACCCGGCTTTCGTTTTCCGCGAGGACACATCGGCTGTACACAACCGTTTTGTCCCTGCAGGAGGGCGCATCAGCTACGCGTCCCCCGTCCGTCTGACGCGGGATGCGCTGCCGTACCTCCTCTTTCTCTATGTCGAATCCGGAAGCGGCACTTTAACGACTGCCGGCGACGCTGTGCAGGAGCCGGAATCCTGCCAGCTTGCACCGGGGGATCTCATGCTTCTTCCGGATCAGACCGCATACCGGTTTTCCACGACGCATACCCCTTTCTGCTACCACTGTTTTTATCTGTCCACAGAGTATTTTTCGGAATATCTTCCGTTTTTGTGTGCGGACGACCGCATTTTTCATACGAACCGGACCGAGGCGGATGACATCGTATGGCGTATTCTGCCCTGCCTCTCCCGCGAGCTGCTCTCCGATGAACCGGTTTCCTCGCTTCATCTGACCGCCATGCTCTCGCTTGTCCTGTCCTCCCTCGCCGCTTCCCGCCGTGCCGCATCGACGCCTTCCCTTCCCGCGCATGTGGCACACATGAAAGAGATTTTCGACACCGATTACGCACATTCCCACTCTCTCGCCGCGCTCGAGAGTTCTCTCGGAGTCAGCCGCTACCGGCTCTGCCATGATTTTTCAGACTGCATCGGTGTTCCGCCAATCCAGTATCTGAACCGGGTCCGGCTGAAAGCCGCACGCACGCTGCTGCGCACGACAACCCTCACCATCCGTGAGGTCAGCGCCGCCGTAGGGATTGAAAACACGACACATTTTATCAATCTGTTCAAAAAAGATGCCGGAATCACACCTCTGCAATTCCGGCAGTCTTCCCTGCACTAACCCATATTTTTTCTGGCTTTTACGCTGTCCTTTGTGACCATATGTCCCTCGACGATACAGATTCCCTGGCGGTACGGTTCGCCTGCCATTTTCCTGATCAGCGTGTGAACCGTCTGTCTCGCCATCTCCTTCATATCCACCTCATAAGTGGTGATCGCCACATCACAGAGTCCCGGGAAAAGATAATTGTCATATCCCACAACCGATATATCCTCCGGCACACGGTATCCGTGCTCATGCAGCCTGCGGATCAGAAAGCTCGCCGTCAGATCACAGTTACATACAAAAGCCGTCGGCATCTCCTTTGGCAGCTGCAACAGCCGGTCCATATCAATCTTGCCCGTATGGATGTCGCGGTCTGCGATCGTCCAGTCCCCCCTCACCGCAACGCCGTGCTCCATCAGGGATTTCGTATACCCCAGATAGCGGTCCGTGATGGATCCCGTCGCAAGCAGGGTTCCCACATAGGCAATCTCCCTGTGTCCCATGTCGAACAGATAATTCGTCATGCGGTAAGCACCGTAATAGCTGTCCGAAATCACCGCATCCGTATCTGTCTTCTCGTCACAGAAATCCATATACAGAAGCGGAATTTTTGCTTTTTCATTCAAAAACTTCAGATATTCTCCCGTCAGGCGTCCGATGATAATCAGACCGTCCGCCTTCTGCTCCTGCACAAGCTTCGGCATCTCGCAGGCAGTCTCCATCTGTGCGCTGACCACTTCCATCAGCGTAAAACATTCCTTCGCCACCGCGCGCGTCGCCACCTGCTGATACATCTGCAGATAGAAGGAATCATACTTATCCAGCCAGTGCTCGGCAATCAGCACACCGATATTATAGCTTTTTACCGCGTGTTCGCGCCGCCTGGCGGACGGCTGTTTGTATCCCATCTCATCGGCAAGCGTTTTTATCTTCTCCCGCAGTTCCTCGCTGACGCCTTTCTGTCCGGACAGCGCCTTCGATACGGTAACCGTACTCACGCCAAGCTGTCCCGCAATATCTGCCAGCTTTACCGCTTTTGCCATTTTTTCATCCTCCAACTACTGTTCATCAGGCACCTCGGATAAGTGTATCAGTGCCGACTGGAAATCTCCCCACATCGCCGGAACATTCAGTCCCGCATGCAGGAGGGTATCTCCGCAGTACACTTCCCCCGTTGTCTCAACACGATATTTTTTCTTCTCATCAAGTCCCGGTATCCGGATCCGTCTGCTGTGCACATTCGGTCTGCCAAGCACCTGAACAAAGGTGATCAGCGCCTCCGACTGATCCTTTGCCACCACCTCATAACAGTCAAACGAATCATTCTGCGAATAGGAAGCGATCCGGTAATAGTCGCCGCTTCGTATCAGCGCATGATATTTGTGGTACAGCGCCACCTGCCCCGGAATTTTCGCCCGGTCTTCCTCCGGAAGCTTTGTCACATCCAGCTCGTAGCCGAACGTACCCGCCAGCGCCACATTTCCTCTGGTCTCAAACGGAGTCACGCGTCCCACCGTGTGGTTCGGGCAGTCGGACACATGCGCGCCGATCGCAGAGAGCGGATACAGCAGCGCCGTTCCCTCCTGAATCTTTAAGCGCTCTATGGCATCCGTGTCGTCGGAGCACCAGATCTGCGGACTGTAATACAACATTCCCGGGTCAAATCTCGCCCCACCGCCGGAGCAGTTCTCGAGAAGCAGCTGCGGAAATTCGGTGATCAGACGCTCCTGTAATTCATAGACGCCCAGTACATAGCGATGCAGCAATTCTCCCTGCTTTTCCACCGGAAGCACACCGCTTCCCAGATCGGTCAGCTGCCGGTTCATATCCCACTTGACATAAGCGATGTTCGCGCTGCGCAAAATGGATGCCACACACTCATACGCATAATCCCGCACTTCTTTTCTGGAGAGATCGAGCACATACTGATTTCTCGACCGGCACGGCATTCTCCCCGGAAGGGCAATCGCCCAGTCCGGATGCGTCCGGTACAGCTCCGAATCCGGCGAGATCATCTCCGGCTCAAACCAGATGCCGAACTTTAATCCGATCTCATTCACCTGATCGACCAGCCGTTTTAATCCACCCGTAATCTTCTGCTCGTTTACCTGCCAGTCGCCGAGACTTGTGTTGTCATCGTTGCGGTGGCCGAACCATCCGTCGTCCATGACCAGCATCTCGATTCCGGATTTCTTCGCCTCTCTCGCAATCGCAAGCAGCTTCTCCGTGTCAAAGTCAAAGTAGGTTGCCTCCCAGTTGTTGATGAGCACCGGGCGCTCCCTGTCCTTATACGGGCTACGGATCAGATGCTTCCGGTAGAGATCGTGCAGCGTTCTCGTCATCCTGCCAAGCCCGGCATCCGAATAAGTCATCACAACCTCCGGTGCCGTAAATGTCTCATCCTGCTTTAATTCCCACTTAAAATCCTGCGGATGAATTCCCAGCACCACGCGCAGGGAATCAAACTGGTTCTTCTCCACCTGCGCCAGGAAATTGCCGGAATACACAAAATGGAATCCGTACACGCGCCCCTGCTCCTGTCCGGCGTTTGCGGACACCAGCGCCACGAACGGGTGCTCCTGATGGGAAGATTCACCGCGGCAGGAGCCAACAGACTGTTTTCCGTAGCCGATCTGGCGGTATTCGATCTGTCGCTCTCTCGCCCAGGAACCATGCAGCGTCAGCATCCGGTAATCCTCCGCGTCAAGATCCAACGCCGTAGAAAATACCTTCGTAAGATACACCGGTTCTTTGGCATGGTTCGTCACGCGCACGCTCCGCGTAATGACATCCACGTCATAAAATGCCGTGTAGTACAATGTGACCGTAAGATCCAGCACTTCATCCGCCAGCACAATCTCAAGCGTCTCACACTCTTCTTCGCTGCCGAACGTGGCCGGAAGTCCCGGAAGTCCCGGTTTGCCCGCATAGATCTTATGCTCCCTGTAAAGCGGCTGCACCGCCGTATTGCCGTTTTTGTCCGATACGGAAATCGCACTCTCCCTGTAATCGCCGACGCCGTGCCCCGGATACTCCATCGGAAACGCATCCAGAAAAGAGCTCCGGTCGCGGTTGTTCTGTGAAGGAACAAACGGTGCCTCCCCGGTGCGCATCAGCGCACGGACGTCATAGTCCGTGATCTTTGCGCCGTAATAGATATGTCCCAAAAACTTTTCTTCATCCACGATACCGATCAGATAACTGGTATGTGGTGTATCCAGTTTAAAAACCCGTTCTTTTTCGTAATAATGAATTGCTCCCATACCATCTCCCGCTTCTTATTTCAACAGATCTTCCTTCAATGCCGCAAGCTTTGCATCCGCGTCTGCAAGGGAAGTCCCCTTTACGCCAAAGTAGTATTTGATCTTCGGCTCCGTTCCGGACGGGCGCACACAGCACCACGCATTATCGGAAAGTTCATAATAAAGTACGTTGGATGCCGGCAGTCCGGTCTTTGTCACCTCGCCAGTAGAAAGATCCTTTCTGGTGTCCTCCTTGTAATCGCGCACCGCCAGTACCCGATGACCGCCCAGCTCCTTCGGTGGGTTCGTGCGGTACTCACTCATCATCGACTGAATCTGTGCCGCACCGTCGATTCCCTTTAAGGTCTTCGTCTCCAATCCCTCTCTGTAATAGCCGTACTTCTCATACATATCCAGCATTGCATCCCACAGGGTCTTGCCGTGCTTCTTGCACCAGGAAGCCACCTCGCAAAGCATCATGACCGCCACGCACGCATCCTTGTCTCTCGCGTAGGTTCCTGCCAGACAGCCGTAGCTCTCCTCCAGTCCGAATACATAGTGATAGGTATGCTGCTGCTCGAAGAACTTGATCTGCTCTCCGATATACTTAAATCCGGTCAGCACCTCGATCAGCTTCACGTTGTAGGCTGCCGCGATCGCTTTTGCCATATCTGTCGTCACGATCGTCTCCACGAGCGCCGGGTTCTCCGGCATGGTTCCCATCGCCTTCTTCTCTCTTAAGATATACTCTGCGATCAGCATACCGGACATATTTCCGGTAAATGTCACATACTCGCCAGTCTTTGTGTCCTTGCAGTACACGCCGAGACGGTCTGCATCCGGGTCTGTCGCGAGCACGATGTCCGCATCGACTTCTTTTGCCAGCTTTAACGCAAGCTCAAATGCCTTCGGGGACTCCGGGTTCGGGTAGGATACCGTCGGGAAATTGCCGTCCGGCAGCTCCTGTTCTTTTACCACGTACACCTGCTCAAATCCAAGTTCCTTTAACACGCGGCGCACCGGAAGGTTGCCGGTTCCGTGGAGCGGTGTGTATACAATCTTAATGTCCTTCGCCATCTCCTTGATGACTTCCGGATGGATCGACTGCTTCTTCAGCTCCTCCATGTAACGGTCGTCGATCTCTTTTCCGATGACCTTGTAAAGTCCTGCGGCAACGGCATCTTCTTTCTTCATCGTCTTCACCTGGTCGAAAGATGTCACCTTCGCCACTTCCGCCAGGATATTCTTGTCGTGCGGCGGTGTGATCTGTGCGCCGTCCTCCCAGTATACCTTGTAGCCGTTGTATTCTCTCGGGTTATGGCTCGCCGTAATCACAATTCCGGAAATACAGCCGAGTTCACGCACGGCAAAGGAAAGCTCCGGCGTCGGACGCAGGCTGTCGAACACATACGCCTTGATGCCGTTTGCGTTCAGGCAGAGCGCCGCCTCATCCGCAAATTCGGTGGACATGATTCTGGAATCGTGGGCGATCGCAACACCCTTCTCCTGTCCGTTCTGGGAGAGAATGTAGTTCGCCAGTCCCTGTGTCGCCTGACGCACGGTATAAATGTTCATGCGGTTCGTTCCCGCTCCGATCACGCCGCGCAGTCCGCCGGTTCCAAACTCTAACTGACGGTAAAAACGATCCTCAATCTCCGCCGCATCGTCCCCTATTGCAGCAAGTTCTGCCTTTGTATTCTCATCAAAATACGGGTTTGTGCACCACTCTTTGTAAGTCTCCATGTAACTCATATCTCTTCTTCTCCTTTTACTGATATTCTTCTGCCGCACAGAAGGAAGCTTTCTTGCTTCAAATTATAAACTTTTTTAAACTGATTGTAAACTAATTTTAGTTAATCTTCTGTCACGGTTCCATCCGATGCCACAGCTGCCTCCGAAATGCCATCCAGATAATTCAAAACCGACTCCGCCTGTCCGCCTTCGGCAGGATATGTCACGCCCCCCGCCGCATACACCGGCACGAACCGGTAGGATGCCCGCCCCGCGGCGTCGATCGTCACCTCAAGCATCGCCGACCGGTCGATACTCTGCCCGAAGATAAAATTGCCAAGGCTGTAGAATACCGGCTTCCCGTCGATATAGGAGACCCCCTGCAGACAGTGGGTGTGCGATCCCACAACCACATCCGCCCCGGCATCGATGCACGCCTTCGCAATCTGTGTCTGGTTCGCCTCCGGATATGCCTGGTACTCCACGCCCCAGTGCGGATAGACCGCCACATAGTCGCAGGTCTCCCTCGCTTCCTTAATTACCTCCACAAGAGCCGTGGTGTCATAGCAGCTAAACAGTCCCGGCACTGCATTTTCCACCTTCCAGTCCGCCGTCGGGACAACCCGGGATACCGCGATAAATCCGTATTTTTTCCCGTGGACTTCAATCACCTGCACCTGCTTTGCACGCTCCGTGGAATCGCCCGCGCCGCCATATAGAATCCCGGCGCCGTCTAACGCTGCAAACGTATCCGAGAGTGCATCCCTTCCATAATCAAGTGTGTGGTTGTTGGCGAGTGATACCACATCCACGCCCATCTCATTTAATGCCTTTACATAGCCCGGACTGCACCGGAATGTAAACTGTTTGTCCGCCATCGGCGTGCCGCGGTCCGAGAACGGGAATTCATTATTCACCATCAGAATATCCGCTGCCTGAAGTTCCTCCAGCAGTTCCGGTGCAACCACGCCCTTGATTCCGTCCGCATCATAACCCGCCTTAAACGCATTTGCAAACAGGACATCCCCGGTAAAAAGAATCGTCGTACTGCCATCCGCTTCCGCCTGACCGCCCGCTTCCGCTTCTTCGGCCACTTCCGCGGCTTCCGTTCTCTCCTCCGCCTCCGTGGTCTCCACCGCGGTCTCATTCTCCTCCCTGGCAGGCGCACGATCCGCTCCGCTATCCGCCCCCGCATGCTCCGTGTCCTCACCCGATACCACAGCTGCCGGCTCTTCGCCCGGCACCATTACTTCCGGCGTGCTCCCTTTCGTCCGCGCCACGGCAGCAATACATCCTGCCACCATGACAATTGACAGCACATACAATAGGATTCTGCACTTTTTATTCATAAAATTCCTCCCTTATTCTTCTCTCTCATCGTCTCTAGTGTATCAGTGCTTTGTGTTTCAGGCAAGAAAAAAGACCATTCCGGCAAACTGGCATGGTCAATTTAATCGCAACTGGACATTTTTATCAATCCATCTTGTGTTATACTCTTATGCATCAACGTTGAAATACAAACTTTTATATGAATCTGACAGAATGGAGACTTCCTAATGACAAATCAAAATATTAAAAAACTGGTAACTGCTGCCCTTCTCGCCGCCATGACATGCGTGGCAACCATGATCATCAAGATCCCGACACCAACCTTCGGCTACATTCATCCGGGAGATGGCTTCGTTCTGCTGTGCGGCGTCGTGCTTGGCCCACTTCCCGGAGCGCTCGCTGCCGGCATCGGCTCGATGTTCTCAGACATTTTCTCCGGCTACGTGACCTGGGCTCCTGCAACTTTCATTATCAAGGCGCTCACGGGCGGCATTGCCGGACTGCTCTTCCATCGTTTTAAAAACACCCTGCACTCGAAAAAGGGACGCTACGCAGCGCTCGCAATCGGCGGCATCGTCGGAGAAGCCATCATGGTCATCGGCTATTTTCTCTACGAAACCGGACTTGCCGCACTCGGCAGCGGAGCCTTAAACCAGGCATCTATCGCCGCCGGCATTGCTTCCTCTGCGACCGGTATCCCGTTTAACATCGTACAGGGTGTTGTCGGCATTATTCTTAGTCTGATACTGCTTCCGGTGCTCTCTAAAATCCCGGATGTCCGTGACTGGATCGAGCGCTAGGCGACCACCTTTCCTCCGAAGATGACCTTCTTCGTGGACAGGTCATCCTTGGAGAGAAGGACACAGTCGCCGCGGTGGCCTGCGGTAATGCTTCCGCACACATCCGCCGCACCGATCGCTCTCGCCGGATTATAGGTTGCAGCGCGCACGGCTGTCTCTAACGGGATTCCCATGGAGACAGCCTTTCGCATGCAGTCCATGAGATTCGTCGCCGAGCCGGCAATCGTTCCGTCCTCTAAGGTTGCAAGATTGCCACGCACAGTAACCGGAAGTCCGCCGAGGGAATACGCACCGTCCTCCATACCGGTCGCCATCATGCTGTCGCTGATTAAGATCATACGCTCCGCCCCGAACAGGGAAAATACCACGCGGACCGCCGAAGCATCAATATGAATCCCGTCGCAGATCAGCTCCGGCATGACATGCTTCGCGTCAAACGCCGCGCCAAACACGCCCGGCGCGCGATGGGTGAACGGCGGCATTGCATTGAAAAAATGCGTCACATGATCCGCCCCCTGTGAAAATGCGCGGTATGCAGTCTCGTAATCACTGCAGGTATGTCCGACCGAGATATGTACCTGATCCGCCAGCCGGCGGATGAACTCCTTGGCACCGTCCGTCTCCGGTGCAATCGTAATCAGACGCACCAGCCCGTGTGCTGCCTCCTGCAGCCGCAGGAACATCTCTACATCCGGATTCCGGATATAAGCCGGATTCTGCGCACCCTTTTTCTCCATGGAAATAAACGGTCCTTCCAGATGAATCCCGATCAGTCTCGCCCCGGTGTCCTGCTCTGCCTCCGGTCTCTTTGTATACGCATACGCATTGGCACACACCGTCTTAAGCGTCTCCTCCGAGAGTGTCATCGATGCCGGGCAGATGCTTGTCACACCCTGGCGAAGCTCGTACGCACCGATCGCCTGCAATGCCTCCGGTGTTCCGTCCGAGAAATCATGACCTGCACATCCGTGAAAATGGATATCCACAAGCCCCGGAATCAGGTAATCTCCCCCTGCGTCCAGAATCTCTTCCCCGTCCGTGCCGGCCGCTTCACTCCCCGCAAAACAGCCGTTTTTTATCCGGACATCCCGCTCCACAAATCCGTGCTCTACCGTGTATACAAGTGCATTCTTAATTCTCATCTTAAATCCCCCATTTCCCTCTGACTTTACCTCTATAATGGTGACATGGAAAGCGCTGCCTCATCGCAGACAACCGTCACATCCGGATGCATCTGCAGGATGGATGCCGGCACTTCCGGCGTCACCGGTCCGAAGAACGCGCGTGAGACGATATCTGCTTTGCTCTCTCCCGAGACAACCACCAGAATCTTTTTTGCCTGCATGATCGTTCTTATTCCCATAGTATATGCCTGCTTGGGCACTTCGTCAATAGAGGTAAAAAAACGTGCATTAGCCCGAATGGTACTCTCTGCCAGATCCACCAGATGTGTCTCCTTCTCGAACGCTGCACCCGGCTCATTAAATCCGATATGTCCGTTATTCCCCAGCCCCAAAAGCTGTAAATCGATTCCGCCGAGCGACTTTATGATCTGCTCATGCTTCGCGCAGGCATCTGCCGCGTCCGGGTTTGTGCCATCCGGGACATGCGTTGCCGTCTTATCGATATTCACATGGTCAAACAGGTTCTCCTGCATAAAATAGTAGTAACTCTGCGGGTCCGTGTGTGCCAGACCGCGGTATTCGTCCAGATTGACCGTTGACACTCTGGAAAAATCAAGATCTCCCTTCTCATACCACTCGATCAGCTGACGGTATGTTCCCACCGGCGTCGATCCCGTGGCAAGACCGAGTACACAGTCCGGTTTCATAATAATCTGCGCCGAAATGATATTTGCCGCCTTTCTGCTCATGTCCTGATAGTCTTTTGCTCTGATAATGTTCATCGTAATCCCTTTTCCCTTTCTCTCATGAGGCAGGAGGCGCCTTCCCGTCTCCCGCCCGTTATTTACTGCAGATTTTTCTGCCTCTGTCTTGACTTTATCAGCCAGGCAACGCCCTTTCAAGGGTTTGCGGGCAACTGCACAAACAGGGATAAAAAAAGGCAAGCGCAAATCACTTTTCATTTTCCATGGAAGATGATATGATACATACATCAATACCTGTCAGGAGATTTTTACATGGTTTATGCGATTATTGCCGGCGGGGTATTCCTGTCGGATCTCATCTTAAAGCGTTACATGGACAAAAAATATGCCCGCAAGGTACGCCATCCGCGGCTCGGGGGCAGGATTGTCCTGGAAAAATATTATAACAAAGGCGCGGCTTTGAATTTCATGGTAAAAAGGCCAAATCTTCTGCGCATCATCCACACCGTCATTCTTGTTGTTGTCGGGGTTTTTTCCTATTTTCTGATGCGCCTTAGCGGACACGCGCTGGAAAAAACGGGCGTTGCGCTCCTGCTCGGCGGCGGTTTAAACAACCTTTACGACCGCTACACGAAGGGACATGTCGTCGACTATTTTCATCTGAATTTCGGTCCGAAATGGCTGCGCGCGATCGTCTTCAACATCTCTGACTTCTGCATTTTCATCGGGGCACTGCTCGCCGTTGCCGGATCGGAGGTCTCATGACCAGAGAATCCTATGAAAAAATCACCGGCATCTTACGTGGACATCCGCGGCGCATCCGGCTGGTATGCCTGTTCAACCACACCTTGACCGGCTTTATTTTTGTGCTGTACCCGGCGTTTCTGCTGCTGCTTTTTCTTGAGGGCAGCGCTTTTTTCCTGCGGGCGCTTCTCGTTCCCGCCGTCTCCTTTGCCGCAGTCACGCTCTTCCGCCGGATCTTTAACGCCCCAAGACCTTATGAGAAGTTCGGCCTTCCGCCTGCCATAGAAAAAGATACGGCCGGGAAATCTTTTCCCAGCCGTCATGTCTTTTCCGTATTTATCATTGCCGCCACCATTTTCTATGTCCACCCTTCCGCCGGCATTTTGCTCGGACTCTTAGGGGTTGTCCTTGCCGTCCTGCGCGTGATCGGCGGCGTTCATGAGCCGCGCGACGTCATCGCAGGCGCTCTTGCAGGGATTCTGTGCGGCGTGCTCGGATACTATGTACTCTAGCCGTCCGGCACCTTACTTTCCCAGTACCTGATTCCGGTATTCATTGGCAGAGACTCCCTCCTGCTTCTTAAATACCCTTGAGAAATGTGCCAGATCTAAAAATCCCACCTGCTCGGAGATATCTCCGATGCGCAGCGACGGATTTTTTAGCAGTTCTTTCGCATGCTCGATACGAACGTGATTTAAAATATCCGAAAAGCTCTGCCCCGTGTGGCGGTTTAAAAGCTTGCTTAAGTGCCACTGGCTCACATACGTTTTCTCTGCCACCTCGCAGAGCGTCAGCTTCTTCGTATAATTCTCCTCAATGTAAGTCAGTGCATTCTTCACGATAAAGCTGCTCGATGCGCTCTCCTTGTGCGCTTCCGCCGCTTCCCCATCCTGCGGATCACGCTTCGGCTCATCCCCGGTAATTCCTTTCCGTTTTAAGTTCCCGCACATCTTGCCGATGGCTTCTTCCAGTTCGTCCATGTTGGAGCTTTGTCCGTGGTATTCTTAAGGCGCACATCCCACAGTTCCACCGCATCGTCCATCGGAACCATGAGTGTCTGGCTCGCCTTGATTCCCTTGTAATCGCACTCATAGGTTGTGTAGCTCATGCCGTGTCTGCAGGTGTATTTTGCCTGATCCAGCGGTTTGCCCACCGGCTGCCAGGAAATGCTCCAGTAGTCTCCGTCCTTTGCATCCCTCAGATACACATAATGTCCCGGCCGGTCCATCGGCACCGCATTTCCGCGAAAACGCGTCACCCGGTGATACTCCGGAGACTGATAGAACATGTAACCGCCCGCCGTATGATTGACCACGACGCACAAATCCTTCACGCCGAGATAATTTGTCCACGATACCGGCAGGTCGACGCGGTCAATGACATATTCCCTTTTCTCATTGTCAAAATGTCCGTACTGCATAAAAAATCCCCCTGTCTTACCTTCCTATTTTCATTCCTTCTGAAAATATTATAGTAAGACAGAGGGCGAAATTGTATTGCCACGCATGGCATAATTTGCATATTTCTGTCATTCTAAAACAGAACCTAATCGAGTGCCTTCTCCAGCTCCTCAATCACGATCCGGAGTGCCTTGATCCTGGCGTACTTCTTATCCACAGACTCGAGGATATGCCACGGCGCATAGGTCGTGCTCGTCTTTGTGATCATCTCATTGACTGCCGTCTCATACTGATCCCATTTTTCCCGGTTCCTCCAGTCCTCCTCCGTGATCTTCCACTGCTTTTCCGGCGTGTTCTGCCGCTCGTTAAAGCGCTCCAGCTGCGTATCCTTGTCGATCTGCACCCAGAACTTGATGATGACGGCTCCCCAGTCATGCAGCTCCTTCTCAAATTCATTGATCTCGTTGTACGCGCGCATCCAGTCGTTTTCCGTGCAGAATCCCTCCAGCCGCTCGACCATCACACGTCCGTACCACGAACGGTCAAAAATTGCGATGTGACCGGTCTTTGGCAGTCTCGTCCAGAAGCGCCACAGATAATGCCTTGCCTTCTCATGCGGCTCCGGGCTTGCAATCGGATGCACTTCATACCCCCTCGGATCGAGCGCACTGGTGATCCGCTTGATGTTGCCTCCCTTTCCGGCAGCATCCCATCCCTCATAGGCGATGATGACCGGAACCTTCTTGCGGTACAGGCGGTTGTGCAGCTCGCCAAGCCGCTGTTTTAAATGCTTTAACTCCTTGCGGTACGTCTCCTCATCGAGCGTCTTATCGAGCGGTATCTCCGAGAGAAGCGGCATGCGCTCTAACGGGAATACATTCTGCAGAAGCGGAACCGCCATATCACGGTTGTCAAGCGCAATGTCAATTCCCTGCGTCAGCGTCTCAAGCACCTGCAATTCCGTCCACTTCTTCGACTTTGCATCCACAATATACCACGGTGCGGACGGCATATTCGTGCTCTTCAAATAGGAAGAAAACGCATCCATGCACTTCTCGTAGTGACTGTTCTGCCACAGATCCTTTTTCCCCACACGCCAGACGGTGTCTTTTTCATCTGTGAGGCGCTCCATCCGTCTGGTCTGCTCCTTCTTGGAGATATGCAGGAAAAACTTCATCACGAGGTAGCCGTTATCCGTCAGCTGACGTTCAAAACGCCGCACGCTCTCGATGCGCTTTGCATATTTTTCCTCGGAAAGCTCCCCGTGAAGGCGCTCTTCCACCACCTCATCCATCCAGCCGGAATCTAAGAACACAAACTTTCCCGCCTCCGGAATCCGGGTAAAATGGCGGTATAAAAACGGCTTGCGCTCTTCCTCCCCGGTCTTTCTCTCCATGGACTCCACCTTAAAATGGCGCGGGTCAATATTCTCGATGATCTGACCGATGCAGTAGCCTTTTCCCGCCGTTCCCCAGCCTTCCAGCAGCACCAGTACCGGCACTTTCTGCTCCTTGATGAGAAGCTGCTGGGCGGCAAGCTTTTCCCTGGCTGCCGCAAGGCGCATCTTTAATTCCTCTTCCCCGGGTCTTACCGGCTCTTTCCACTCTCTCAGCATAAAAACCTCCGTTCCGCAGACGCAATGCGTCGCATTTTTCTTCTCCTATAACAGCGGTGCAAACAACCGCAGAATACACTGTATGATGCGAAGCCCCATACTCCGCTTTCCCTTATACTGTTCCGTCACCTCGCGCGACACCTCAAATATCTGCGCAAAGTCCTCTCCAATGGCACCGATCGCCCCGCAGCCATGCAACAGCACGCCGTTCTCAAAATGATGGTACAGGCTTCTATAGTCAAAATTGATCGTTCCGACCGTCGCCGTCTCCCCATCACAAAGTGTCTGCTTCTGATGGATAAATCCCGGCGTGTACTCATAGATACGCACGCCGCGCCGCACCAGAGGCGCATAGTAGGAGCGTGTCGTCTGATACACTAACTTCTTATCCGGGATTCCCGGTGTCACAATCCGCACATCAACGCCGCGCTCGGCAGCCAGACACAGTTCCCTCGTCATATCATCGCTGATAATCAGATACGGCGTCGCCGCATAGAAAAAGTGTTTCGCACTCTTGATGAGATTCAAATAAACATCCTCCGCAAAATAGCCGTCCGTCAGGGGGCCGTCCGCATACGGCTGTACAAAACCGGTGTCTGCCGCGCGGTAATCCAGCTTCGGAAAATACGTCTGAAACTCATGGTCCGCCTCCGCCGTGGCATTCCACATCTGAAGAAATGTCACAGTCAGGCTTGCCACCGCATCTCCCGCAAGACGGATTCCGGTATCCTTCCAGACTCCGTACGGGTGCGTGATATTAAAATATTCATCCGCAAGATTGTAGCCGCCCGTGTAGCCGATCTTTCCGTCCACCACCGTAATCTTTCTGTGATCGCGGTTGTTCATGAAAATGTTTAGAATCGGAAGTACCGGATTGAATACCCGGCACTCTACACCGATGGCTTCCATGCGCTTGATAAAGCCCGGATCGATAAAGCCGATACTGCCGACGTCATCGTAAAACAGGCGTACCTCCACCCCGTGTGCCGCGCGCTCGGCAAGCACGTCCTTAATCCTGCCGAACGCCTCCGCTTCCTCGATCGCGTGATATTCCATAAAGATAAAATGTTCTGCCGACGCGAGATCGTGTAGCTGCGCCGCAAGTCCCTCCGCCGCATCCGGGTAAAATGTCACATCGGTATTCCGGTACACCGGATAATGCCCAAACCGCTTGATATAGCGGCACTGGTTCGCCACCGCAAAATCCTGCTCCTCCAGCCGCTCAAGCACTGCCTCATCCTGGGGAATCTGCTCAAACAGCACCGGTTCAATCGTCTCAAAGCGTCTGCGCATCGCCTTTGCGACCACATTCTTGTGTCCAAACACCAGATATATGCAGAGCCCCAGCACCGGAAACGCCAGAATCAGAATAATCCAGGGCATTTTAAACGCAGCGTTCTCGTGCTTGGCGTAAATGCTTAACGCCACAAGAAATGCTCCTACACTAAAGCATAAACTGATTGCCGTAGAATATGCATTCAACCGCAAAAACAGCAACAAAATCCACAAAACCTGCAAAAGCAGGGATAATCCCACAAACACAAGTCTTCCCACACTGTTTTTCACATTAGACTTCTGTTCCGTCCGCATCTTCTGTCTCTTCATTCCGCATCCTCTCCTTATCATATCAAAAAAGCTTTCATCTGCAAACCCGGATGAAAGCTCTTTTTTATTCTTATATTGATTTTCTTTTGTAACGCCATCCTAAGCCTCTGCAGACAGCTGTAATCTCGCCGTAATCTCCCGCACTTCTTTCATAATCGCGGCATACATTTCATACTCAAGTCCAACCGGCGACATATGCGGACATTCCTGCTTCATCCGATAGGCCTGTCTTAACAGGCTGCGTTTGTTCTCCTCAAGCTCCCAGATCTGCTCTCTGCTCATAACTTCTCCACTTTCCGCACACCGGCGTCCCCCGCCTTCTTCTGTGCTATTCTCTTCTTGGTGTATATATCTTGTACACACACCTCTACCATCATAGCATATATAGTGGAAAATGCATCAGGAAGTTGTTCGGCATTTTTACCAAATTTTGTGACCGGATTTGAGGACTTTGCCTATTTACAAAACAGCTTTTATCTATTTCTCACAACTGCATCAGCATTTCAAGAGCCTGCTTTTTCATGATACAAATTCCCTGCTCTCTGATATGTGCAATGTGCCCCTGATCGGAGTAATGCGCATCGTCATACTCGATCGTTCCGAACGCAAATGGACGCATCTCCTCCTTGGCAAATCCCGTAAAATCCAGAATCAGATAGTACGCGCCGTCCATCTTGTAGAGACTGCTCTTTGGAATCTTCCCGCGAAAAGCAAGCAGGCTCATCCTGCGCATATTCTCAAAGGAAGAAAAGCGCAGTGCACAGATCATCGGGTCGGTGCGCTTATGCGTTCCCGCAGCGGCTGCCGTATCCGCTGTATCTGCTGCGGCCTGTGCGTTCCCCTCCTCTGCCTTGGCCGTTTTCCCTGATGCAGCGTCCGGATCCAGCTGGCTGATCATATGACTGACCGTATTCACCAGATCCCTCAGTGACACCTCTTTGTCTGCGCCAAAAGTGATCGCCATACTATGATCCTGCAAAAGCTCCGCCTTCACCATCGGAGAGATGCCCTCCATCTGAATATGTTCCTGTTCCTCGACGAGTTCTAAGACAGTATGCATGAATTCCTGCGTGATCTCGCTGTTCGCAATGATCTCATCAATATCGTATCCGAGACTCTCGATCTCCTGTTCCGTCAGTGCACAGCGGATTTTGTTATCACCGATATGTTCTATTTCCATAAATGATCAATCCCATCTATTGTAAAATGTTGTTTTTAAGTGATACCATTATCCTATTTTTTGCACTATTTGTAAAGTGGCAATCCTTAGAATACCTTTTTTTGCATAATGCGGACACTGCCCGCAAAGGATACCGCCAATGTGGCCAGGAAAACCAGAAACACTACCGCAGTCACGGCCGCAGGATTTAACTGCGCAGACCACCTCAGCCCTCCCGCAAAATTCTCCGGCAGAAGCTTCCTTGCTGCAATTGCAGCCCCAAGCACCGCAAACCCCAGAATCATGGTTGCTGTCCTGCTTTTTTCCATACCGTATTTCAGGCTGACCGGAAGCATGACTGCCAGAAAAATTGTCATCTCTAATAAAATAAGGAACATGGGCATCAGCCATTCTAAAAGAGACACCACATCTCCCCGGATATAATCTGCCACAAAACCGGCCGCTGCGGAAACTGCCCAGAAACCACCGCCGCAAAGCATCATAAATACATATTTTTCCAGCACATAATCTTTTCTGGTCACCGGAAGCGTGAACAGAAACAGATAGCCGTGATCAAATTCGTCATACGAGATCGTGTTTACTGTAAAAAGCATGCCGAACATGGTACAATATCCCACAATGATCTGCGCTGGCTGACCGCTGCAAAGAAAAATGAGCGCAATCAGAATGATAATCGTAAAATACCGCTTCTGCCCTGCCAGAATCCGAAAATCCTTCGTCAATAATCCTTTCATAGCTTCTCCCCCCTCGCTGTCAAAATCAGAATATCATCAATGCTGCCTTTTTCCATCACAAGATCCGGGTAATTTTCCTGATAATACCGGCGCTCGTTCGTCAGCAGGCGATAACCGTACGCTTCACGCATTCCGGCAAGCAGATATCTACGGTCCAGCGCCTGATACTGCCGCTCATCCACTTTTAAGATACCATATGAATCCAGAAGAACATCCGTCTCCCCGTGAAGCACAATCCTACCCCGGTCAATCATATAGATATCATCGCAGAACTTTTCCAGATCGCTGGAGATGTGGGAGGATATCAGCACAGATCTCGGTGCTCCGCCGGTTCCCTCCGAATCCAGATATTCCTGCAGTTCTTCAAGCATCGCCTCTCTGGACATCACATCGAGTCCCAGCGTCGGTTCGTCCAGAATCAGCAGGTCAGCGTCATGTGACATCGCAATCAGCAATTTCAGCTTTGCCTGCATCCCGGTAGAAAAATCTTTGATTTTTTTGTTCGCCGGAAGTTCATACCGCTGACATTTTTCCAGGAACCTGGCCTCATCAAATCTGGTATACAGATTCCGCAGAATGGCGGTAACATCCCGGACGGTAAGGAACTGGCTGAAGCCCGAATCCGCAAGGGATACCCCGATCCGCTCCCGGTCTTTTGCAGTCAGTTCTGTATATGGTTTTCCGAAGATCCTTATCTCACCCGTCTCCGGCGGCACCAGCCCCAGCAGAATCTGAAATGTCGTCGTTTTTCCCGCTCCGTTCGCCCCGACAAATCCGGTTGCCATCCCAGGCTGCACTTCCATGGAGCAGTCCAGTTGAAACGACCCGTATGCCTTTGTTACTTTATTCAGTTGCACCATCCCATCATTCATATGATTCTCCATTCCTGTGATTGCACTCCTATGCTTCCAAAAACAATTCCAGAACCGCCCGCAGTTCTTCGTCGCTCATGCCATACGCCCGCGCCTTCGCCACCAGCTGTTCCATCCGCTGCTCGATCTCTCTTTTCTGTTCTTCCGCAAGCAGTGACGGATTCACCCCGAGCACAAAGCTGCCCTTGCCATGCACCGTTGCGATCAGCTGTTCCTCCTCCAGGGCATCATATGCCTTTTTTACGGTGAGAGCGCTCACCTTAAGATCCTTTGCAAGCATTCTCACACTGTCAAGTGGCGCTCCCTCCCGCAGGGTTCCCTGCAGGATCTGTTTTTTTATCTGCTCTACGATCTGCTCATAGATCGGCTGCATCGATGTGTGATCCACAATTATCTTCATTTTCTTTGTATTCTCCTCCACCTCTGCGCAGTATGTAGGTTTTCCTTCGACAAACAGTATATAACAGTATAGAACTGTTGTCAACTGTTATATACTGTTTATTACAAAACAATGGTTGCTTTTATATAAAAAATCCCGGTCTTAAGACAGAACTGTCATTCTCTGTCCGCGAACCGGGATTTCCTCTCTCATCGTTCCTTTTTATCTCTTGTTCCTTTTTATCTCTTTATAGGGTTATCAGTCAATTCTGATATTTCTCACATCAAAAGCTTATTGTTTCTTAATTGCATCCATCTCATTCGTCCAATGCCAGAAATGCATCTTTTATTGCAGACACGTCCTCGTCGAAGCCCATAACATATAAAATCACATCCCCTATACTCTCCACCGCAACACTCTCCGCCTCCACGCAGATCCATTTTGCAGGATTGGCATTGTCCAAAAGCGTCTGTTTTGCCTTCGGCACATCGGTTCCGTCCGGCACGCGCAGCACAACACACTGATACGCCACCGATGTCATCATCGGCGCAGAATACGCAGAATCGGTATAAGTGATCTCATCTGTCCCCAGCACATACTCTTCCATATCCGCGTCGATCGTCGTCATCTCATAATCCTGCATGGCGTCCCGCATCGATGCATCCAGATCGGCCGTTTCGTAAACTTTGTTTAAAATGTCAATACAGCTTCCGCTCAGTGCCTCCGCTTCCTCAGAAGCGGTCGTCTTCCCGCAGGCGGCAAAAGAAAACAACATCACAAACATCATTCCCACCGCAGCCACGCGTTTCCCGTATCCTGCCCTGCCGTCCGTTTTACGGTTCTTTCCAGTTCTTTTTCCCATATCCTCTCTGTGATCTCCTTTTTGATTGAAATTTTCTACTTTATATAGAGTAAAACAGGCTTTTGGAGATAGTCTGTCCAAAAGCCTGTGTCTTTATTGCTGTCGCTTTACGCTACTTTTCTTCCGGCATCTGAATGCGGATATGAACGTCGTCCAGCTGCTTCTGATCTACCGTTGCTGGTGCTCCCATCATGATATCCATCGCGTTCTTGTTCATCGGGAACGGGATGATCTCACGAATGCTCTCCTCGCCGCAGATCAGCATAATCATACGGTCAACACCCGGAGCGATTCCTGCGTGTGGCGGTGCTCCGTAGCAGAATGCATTGTACATGGCAGGGAATTTTGCCTTCACATCCTCCTCGCCGAGACCAACCAGCTCAAATGCCTTGATCATGATCTCCGGGTCATGGTTACGAACCGCACCGGAGGAAAGCTCTACGCCGTTGCACACCAGATCGTACTGGTAAGCAAGAATCGAAAGCGGCTCCTCGTTGCAGAGTGCGTTCATACCGCCCTGCGGCATGGAGAACGGGTTGTGGCAGAATTCCAGCTCTCCGGACTCCTCGCCGATCTCATACATCGGGAAATCTACGATCCAGCAGAATTCGTAGCAATCCTTTTTCATGTGCTTCTCGCTCGCAGCGCCAAGCAGTCTGCGGAGTACGCCTGCGGTCTTCTGCGCTGCCAGCTTCTTGCCGGCGGTCAGACCGATAAAGTCACCCGGCTTTAATCCGAGGGCAGCAATGACTGTCTCCTTGCGCTCCTGCAAGAACTTGGAAATACCTCCCACAAATTCGCCGTTCTCGTCCAGTTTGAACCAGTATGCCTTGTTGGCTGTCTGCACTTCCACCTCGGCACAGATTCCGTCGATCACTTTTCTGGTCGCAGTAAATCCGTCCACGACAACCGCTTTTACGGTCTGTCCCTCGAACGGACCGAATCCGCAGTCTGCCATGACGTCCGTCGCATCCTGCAATACCAGATCAATGCGGAGATCCGGCTTGTCGGTGCCGTACTTGTCCATGGACTCCAGATATGGAATACGCACAAACGGAGCCTTGGAAGCAGTCTTGTATACACCATACTTTTCAAATACCGGCGGCAGTACCTCCTCGACAACAGAGAACACATCCTCCTGGGAAGCAAATGCCATCTCCATATCGAGCTGATAGAACTCTCCCGGAGAACGGTCTGCTCTTGCGTCCTCATCACGGAAACACGGTGCAATCTGGAAATAGCGGTCGAATCCGGACGCCATTAAAATCTGCTTGAACTGCTGCGGTGCCTGCGGCAGTGCATAGAACTTGCCCGGATGATTTCTGGCCGGTACCAGATAATCTCTCGCGCCTTCCGGAGAAGAGCAGGTCAGAATCGGAGTCGTGATCTCTAAAAATCCCAGCTCGTTCATCTTATTGCGGAGCTCTGCCACGATGCGGCTTCTGAGCACGATCTTGCTCTTGACCGACGGATTTCTCAGATCCAGATAGCGATATTTTAATCTGGTGTTCTCATCCGCCTCTCTGGACTGGTTAATCTCAAACGGAAGTGCATTGTAGATACACTTTCCAAGGATCTCGATCCCTTCCGGCACGACTTCAATCTCTCCGGTCGGAAGCTCTGTATTCTTATTGGAGCGCTCTCTGACGGTTCCTGTTACGGAAATGGTGGACTCCTTGTTCACTCCGTCCAGCTTCTCCATCATCTCTTCTGTCTCAACGACAATCTGGGTCGTTCCATAGAAATCTCTTAAAATAAGAAATCCCAGGTTCTTGCTGACCTTGCGGAGATTCTCGTACCATCCGACGAGCGTTACTTTCTCTCCCGCATTGGAAAGACGCAGCTCATTACAGTTATGTGTTCTCGACTGTGTCATTTTCTTAACTCCCTTGTATCAATCTAAAAATATTCTTCAAATCTGTCCGGGCAGCAGCCTGTCCGGCGCTTTTTTTATCTTACACCATGAAACGCGATTTTTCAACGGTTTTATCCGTTCTAAATAATTCTGACAAACACTCCGATAAGCACGAACACAAGGATCGTCAATCCAAATCCACGCAGCGTTATCTTTGTTCTCCGTAACGGATCTTTCAGTGCCTCCTCCAGACAAATCCTCTCAAGTTCATCCAGCACACGCCATAATTCCGTATAATCACGACTGTTAAACTCATATTTTATGTCTTCCACGCGTTTGCCTATGTAGCGGCATGCTTCCTCCGACCACTCCTGTGCCCTCACATGTTCACCAATTTGTCTCCAGAACTCTGGTTCTTTGTACAGAGTAATCGCCAACTCCGATTGCAGGAACTCTTCCCAGCGTTTCTTCTGGGTTCCTTCCCCCTGCAATGTGAGACCTCGCAGCCGCTCCGGCAACTCCTCTGTCAGCATTTTCCTGCTTCTCTCCTGTCCGGCACGAATGCGTGCAAAATACTCCTGCCATTGTGCTTCTGTCTCATCGGTTTCAAGCTGTCCGTACTCCTTCTCCAGCGCCGCGTCCCGCTCTCTTATACCTTCCCGTGCCACCGGTTTCACCGGACTTGGAACCGTCCTGCTTCCGTTCAGATCACTTTCTTTCTCTTGTCTTTTCGCGTATTGAATGGCGCGCTGGTAAGCATCGTGAAGCACTGCCCACTCCTCTGGCTTTTCCTCCCTGTGGCAGCTTTTTACTCTGGCTGCATATGCTTTTTTTATCTCTTTTTGATCCGTTGTCTGGGGAATTCCCAGTGTTTGCCATATTGTCATATTCTTCTAGCTGGTCAGATGTCCGCCCCTCCACAATTCATATTCCTGTTCCTCTTTGCGGTAATCCACCTGATCCTGCGCATCGACCGCCTGCTTACTACTCTCATACCACCGGGAAAAACCGTCTGCTGTTCCCTCAAATGCCGCCTCCTGCAGACACTGCTCCTCCACATAGTCCAGAAACAGATTCAGCTGTTTTCTGCCCTTGTTGATGGAGAGGACGTCCTGTCTTCCCAGATAATAGTTAAAATACTGTACACGACTGTCAATCTGTTCCCGGATATATCCCGTTGTCTCACGATGCAGCTTTTCAGCACGCGCAAGCACCAGCCTGTTTTCCTCAAGATCTCTCGGATGAATCTTCAGTTTATTCAACTGCTCCAGTCTTTTTTTCAGTTCCTTTTCTGATAATTTGATTTTATCATTCCGGATCACGAGCTGTTTTTCTTGTCCTGTCGATACGACGTGCACATCTACCACCAGAATTCCATTGATATCGTAAGTATAACGCACCCGCACCTTCTCTTTTCCTTCCGGTCCGACAGGAACCGGAACCGTGATGCTTCCCAACAGCAGATTGTCTTCCGCGTACATTGCTTCCCCCTGGTATACCTTGAACCTCATTTTGGTCTGCCTGTCATGTGCCGTCGTCATAATAGTCTCCCTGCTGACCGGGAGCGCCATGTTCCTCTCAATCAGCACATCACAGAGATCACGGTTCGGATCTGCTTCGTTGTATTGGGACACGCTGAGAGAAAACGGACAGATATCCGTAAGAAGCATATCGCGAATATCCGCATTGCGTTCCTTGATGCCTGCATACACTCCTGCGCCAAGCGCAATCATATAATCCGGGCTGACAACCGCAATATCCGTGCGCTGCAACAGATAATTCAAATACTTTTGCACCACCGGCATTTTACAGGACCCTCCAACAAGCACTACCGCATCTACTTCTCTGGCACTCTTCTGCCCGTCCGACAACACACGCCGGATCGGTTGTGCCATCCGTTCAAACAGCGGCTCCGCCTGCAGGATCAGCTCCTTTCTGGAGACCTCCATCCGATATTCTCTCCCAGCAAGTGTCACACACATCTGTGCAGTCTCCTGACCGGTCAGTTCAAACTTACAGTTTTCCGCACGTTCCAACACAATTGCCGCATCCTCAGCTGAGAAGCGGTTTTCAGAAAGTCCGCACGACTTCCAGAACATATCTGCAATCAACCGGTCAAAATCACTGCCGCCGAGATGATTGTCTCCGCTGACCGCCAGAATCTCCACAATGTTATCAAAACACTCTACTAATGACACATCGAGCGTTCCCCCTCCAAAATCAAACACCAGCATGACGGCATCCTCCATCTGGCTTCGGCACTGATAATATAACGATGCAGCCGAAGGTTCATTGATGATGCGCTCCACATGAAATCCTGCCAGTTCCCCCGCATTTTTTGTTGCATTTCTTGCAAGGTCGTTAAAATATGCCGGTACACTGATGACCGCTTCCGTAATCTCCTCCCCCAGATAATGCTCCGCGTCTTCCTTTAATCTTTTTAACACAAGCGCGGAAAGTTCCTCCGGACGGTATTTTTTTCCGGCGAGCGAATATATCTTTTCCGTTCCCATAAATCGTTTAAAAACGCTTACTGTATCCTCCGGGTGTGTAACCAGACGCTCCTTTGCAATTTTTCCCACATACACCGTGCCATCTTTGCCTATACTAACTACGCTAGGCGTCAGATAGTCTCCAAACGCATTCGGAATCAGATGACTCTCTCCATTTTCCCACACTGCCGCCGCACTGTTTGTCGTTCCAAGATCAATACCGATAATTCTTCCCATATGCCCTCCATCTGCAAGCTGTTTCTCTTTTTTTTACTTTATACCGTTCGTAATCTCCTTTAAGAAACGTGCACATCCACGCGAAGCTTTTTTATGTAATAGAAACGAAGTTTCCCATTATGTAAAAAACGCCATAGATCATCCTATGGCGTTCTCTGTCAGATCATTTCCGGATCAGTCTTTGTAAAACTCGACAATGTCCCTGTAACCCTCGGCTGTCAGCTTCTCTTTCTGGAACTTCTTGTTCTTGTTCATGCGCACGACAAGCACCTGCTTCCCAGCAACACGCTCCTCCTGTGCCCTGGCGATCACTTTCGATACCTGCTCCGAGGTACAGCCTTTTTCAATGAGGTATGCCACCTTCGGGCGCTGCATCGGCACGGTGAAACCGCTCTCCATCAGAAGAAGAATGATGCGCTCAAAGCCGATGGAGAATCCGCACGCCGGAACGTCATTTCCGGTGAACTTGCCGACCATCTTGTCGTAACGTCCGCCGCCGCCGCACGCTGCTCCCAGCTCCGGCATTGCGATCTCAAAAATCGTTCCTGTATAATAGCTCATTCCGCGCACAAGCGTCGGATCAAATACCATCTTAAAGTCGGCTGTCTTCGCCGTCTCCACACTATCGATAATCTCCTGGAGATTCTGCTCCACCTCCGGCTCCAAAAAGCCCTGTAAGGTGTCCGCCAGATATTTGATACCGTTCTGCGCCTTTGATACGCCCTCAAACAGTGCCAGATACTTGTCAATCGACTCCTTCGCATAGCCTTCCTTTGCGAGTTCTTCCGCCACACCGTCAAGACCGATCTTATCCATCTTGTCCAGAATGATGAATACGGTATCAAATTCTTCCTCCGGGAAACCGCTGTACGCTGCCATCGCCTTTAAGATGCGGCGCTCATTGATGCGGATCTCAAAGTTCTTGAATCCGAGTCTGCCGATCGTCGTTGTCGTCGCAAGGATCAGCTCGATCTCCGCGAGATTGCTCGGCTCACCGATAATATCAATATCACACTGCATAAACTGGCGGTAACGTCCACGCTGCGGGCGGTCTGCACGCCACACACTGCCCATCTGCAGTGCCTTGAACGGGGACGGGAGATCATTAGCGTTGTTCGCATAGAAACGGACTAACGGCACCGTCAGATCGTAACGCATTCCAAAATCGACCAGATCCGCCTCTTCCTTTGCCTCCGCGATCTTTAACTTCTCACCACGCTTCATCACTTTGAAGATCAGCTTCTCGTTCTCGCCGCCCTGCTTATTGCTCAAATTTGCAATGTTCTCCATGCAAGGTGTCTCGATCGGTGTGAATCCAAAACTGCGGTAGGTCTCCTTGATAACCTGCTGCACGTAATCCCGGATCTGCATCTCTTCCGGTAAAATATCTTTCATGCCGTTGACCGGCTTCTTGCTTAATGCCATGAGCGTTCCTCCATTTTCTGCCTTATATCCTCCGATTATTATACGTTTTGTGTTCCTGCACGTCAAGCATCAAGGACCATACAATCATTTATCGCAAATATGATCCCGTCGTCAAAAAATCACTTCAAAAACTGTACCCCCAGACGGATTGTCCCTGATTACAATATTGCCATCATGCACTCTCACAATTTCATAAACCAGCGCAAGTCCAAGGCCTACTCCCCCCAGTTCCCTGCTTCTGGATTTATCCACACGAAAGAATGGTTCAAATACCCGTTTTCTGAGTTCCTCCGGAATTCCGCTTCCTGTATCCTCTACGGAAAGAAAAACATGTTTTTCTTTCCACTCCGCCGTCACAACAACCTGTCCGCCCGGACGATTGTATTTTATAGCATTCTCAACAAGATTATATACCAGTCTGTAAATAAGGATATCGCTTCCCACCATAGTTACATCCTTACATTTTCCAATAAGCCTTATATTTTTCTCCATTGCAAGTGGTTCCAGATCCGTCAGGACCTCTTCTACAAGTGCATCAACCATGATTTTTTCATCACGTACCACAATCTGAAGTTCACTCATATCCAGAAGAATCTTTACCATCCTGCTGAGTCTTTCGTTCTGCTCCGTCATCATGGCAATTGTCTTTTCCGCACATTCGTCATTGCCCGGGTGCTCCATCGAATTATATAAATCAAGCTGTACCTGCATCAGCGACAACGGTGTACGAAACTCATGTGCGGCATTTGCCGTAAATTGCCTCTGTACCTCAAATGCTTCTGAGAGGCGTTCCAGCATCTTGTTGTAAGAAACACTGAGCCGGTTTAATTCCTTAACTTCATTCTCTTCTATCCTCGAATCTGCCAGATTTTGTGCCTGCACTTTCTCAATTTTATCTGAAAAATTTCTAAGCGGTTTAAGTACATGTCCGCTTAGAAAATATGTGGCAACACCTCCAAGAAGCGCAAGCAGTGTAGAGAACAGCAAGCTTCTTTTTTTATAATCTGCTTTGTTGTTATATACCTGAATGGAAAAATCATCTGCAAAATCATCCCATTTATCATCTGGAATATTAATATATATTTCATCAGCCTCCTCACTGTTGTCCTCATCACTCTGGGCATCAACAGTATCCTGCAGCAAATCAATATAATACACACCGTTCTTATATACAAACAGGGTAAGGCATCCACATATGACTGCAATAAACAATGTAGTTATGATCGTAAGCCTCCACTGAAGTGACATTTTTTTCATTGTTCTGATTCCTCTCGCATCTTATAACCCTCACCAACCTTGTTCACAATCGGATCATATCCCAGCACTGCCTTAAGTTTTTTTCTGAGAGAAGACATATGTACCCTGATAGCTCCGCTAAAACTATCCACAGATGCATCCCATACATGCTCTATCAGTTCTTCCTGGCTTACCGGTCTGCCCTGATTAAGAAGCAGATATTCCAAAATTCCACTTTCTTTTCTGGTCAAAGGCACCCTCTCTTCTTTTGCATATGCCTCGCGCTTTTTTGTATCGAACCTTATGTCCCCATTGTTCAGGCAAACATCTCTCTGTACAAATTTACGTCTTGTCAGGCTTCTGATCCGCGCCTCAAGCTCCTGCAGATGAAATGGTTTTTCCATGTAATCATTGGCTCCTGCATCCAGCCCTTCCACTTTATCCGCTATCTGGCTTCGCGCAGACAGAATCAGCACCTTTGTCTCCTCATTCTCCCGCCTGAGTTCCCTTAGAATATCCATTCCATCTATGCCCGGTAAATTCAGGTCAAGCACAATGAGATCATATTCCTCCGTCAGGACATATTCAAGCGCCTCGCTTCCATTATAAGAGGTATCCACCTCATAGCCCGCATCATACAGACTTTTTGCAATTGTATCACACAATTCTTTTTCATCTTCAACAATCAATAATCTCAAAATATTTCTCCCGCTTCTTAACAAGGATTTTACATCCACTATTGTATAATACTACTGTCAGCTGGTCAACAAAGACAATAACAGCAAACGAAAGGAGTAATCTGTCTGATGCGGAAAAGAATATCACAGTTCGCTCTATTCATCACCGGTACACTTATGATCGGTTATGGTGCAATCAGAGGCGAAGCAGCTACCGTGCTTGGCAAAGCAATTAAATTATGTCTGGAGTGTGTGGGAATTGGATAAAAAAACAACTATACGATCAAAAAAAGTAGCCCGGGTACGCGGGTGGATTCAGGCAGCTGCCACATTGCTTACCAATATTCATATTCCAAATTTATTTAAAGGAAAAATATATCAGGGAAATGCCAAAACAGTATGTGTGCCGGGATTAAACTGTTATTCCTGCCCTGCAGCTGCAGGCGCCTGCCCAATTGGAGCTTTTCAGGCAGTCGTCGGATCCTCAAATTTTAAATTTTCGTACTACATAACCGGCTTTTTCATTCTGCTCGGTGTGACACTTGGAAGATTTATATGTGGATTTTTATGTCCTTTTGGATGGTTTCAGGATCTGCTTCATAAAATCCCCGGGAAAAAATTTTCTACGGCCAGGCTAAAGCCTTTGAGATACCTGAAGTACATCATTCTTATCGTTTTCGTTATAGCACTGCCGATGCTTGTGACGAACTCCATAGGAATGGGAGATCCGTTTTTCTGTAAATACATTTGTCCACAGGGCGTTTTGGAGGGTGCCATACCTCTGTCCCTCGGGAATTCCGCCATACGATCTGCACTTGGCAGGCTGTTTTCTTTTAAATGCCTTATTTTAATTACTGTTATTGTCTTAAGTATTTTGTTTTACAGACCTTTTTGCAAATGGCTTTGTCCCCTTGGTGCAATTTATTCACTTTTTAATAAAATATCCTTTCTCAACATCAAGGTCGAAAACAGTAAATGTGTCGGATGCGGTCTGTGTTCAGGTGCATGCAAAATGGATGTCGATGTCCGGAAGACTCCAAATCATCCGGAATGTATACGATGCGGCGCCTGTATGAAAGCCTGTCCAAAGGATGCAATCCATTACCAATTTATGGAAAAAACATGTAGCAGCAATCTCAATAACCAGCAATAGCCAGCCGGCAGCTATTTAATTCTTATCATTTAAAGGAGTATTTATCATGAAAACAAAAAGAAACATTATCGCACTTTTTACACTCTGTACCGCATTATCAATCACCGGATGTGCCGGGCAGGAGACTTCAAAAACAGAGAACACGCAGAATACTGCTGCTGTATCCGCCAGCGAATCATCTGCCGATGACTCCAATGCAGCGCTTGATGATTTATATCAGCAGGAAAACCAGATCTTTGCAGATCATAAAGATGTATGGGACAAGGTTTTTGGCATGATGAATAAAAGTACTGCTGATCCAGATGGAAATTATGCTGATTATCTTGCTGATACTGTCGAAGCAAACAAGACTTCGTTTACAGACAGCGAGTTAAAAACTCTTACCGATGATATTAAGACCATTCGTAAAATCGAAGAACAGATCACTGAAATTGAAAGCCAAAATGTTGTATCCGATACTTCCGGCGCAAAAAATGATTCCGATGATACAGCCCCTTTCCAGAATTTCTCCGGAAAAGATTTTGATGGCAATGCCGTTGATCAGAATTTGTTTTCCGGGAATGCCGTAACTGTCATAAATTTCTGGTTTACCGGCTGTAAGCCTTGTGTTGCTGAATTATCTAAACTTAACGAATTAAATGACGCTATTAAATCAATGGGGGGCGAAGTTATTGGTATTAACACCGAAACTTTTGATGAAAATGAAGCTGCTATAAAAGAAGCAAAAAAAATCCTTGAAAGCCAGGGCGCCGCTTATCGCAATCTTTCCATTGACTCTGATTCAGCCGCCGGTAAATATGCTGCTGATATTATGGCATTTCCAACAACAATTTTAGTCGATAGAAATGGTAATATAATAGGCGAACCTATGCTCGGCGGAATCGATAACCAGGACAACTATGATGCTTTGATGAAGCAGATCCAGTCTGTGATTGATGCTGACAGCGCAAACAAGTAAATTCTGACATTCTGTAGCATCAATGACCATTCACAAATGCGAAAAAGGACATTTCTAAGTAATTAGAAATGTCCTTTGGGATACTCCCGAGAATACTATCCCAGCAGATAGCACTCTCCCCTCTGAATCAATGCTGTTCTTCATCCAGCCATTCTTTTAGCTTTTTCTGTAACAGTTTTTTATCTGGCAAATATAATTTATACTCTTTTGCATAAATTTCTCCTTCAACTTCCGAGTATCATGAATGTTCTTTCACATACTGCAAAAATTCCGGTGTCTTTGACCAGTATTTTACACCCCAGTTTTCAAAATTCCATTCTTCCATGTAATCATTGCACTCGAAATCAACATAATATATTTCTTCGTTATTTACAACAAAATTCGTTGGAAAATAATCAATATTTGTATTGGCAGCATATAACAGCGCACACATTCTATGCATTTGCTCGATATAGTCAGTTTTCATCTTGTCTTCTAAAACCAACTGATAAATCGTGTCGCCGTCAATAAACTCCTTCAAAATGCGTTCATTTTTCACATCTGCTTCAAACATGGCAGGCATCTTTATTCCGATTTCTTTCAATTTCTTGTAATCCCTGATTTCTGCCTCAAGCTTGTTTCCGAACTGATAATAATCACAAGGTTCATGATGTATCTGCTTCAAAACATACCTGTTATTTCCAGACTCTGCCAAATAAGAATATCCACCTTTTCCCTTTCCTAGCAATTTAATTATTGTATAGCTTTTCCCATTTACGGTCATTTCTTTATTCATGTGTTTTCTCCTTTGTTCTACATCACATTGATTACTGATTTGTAATATTCTGCTTCAATATTACAATAGAAATATAGTTTTCATAAAGGTTAAACGTGTAACCCGCCACAAAATTCTCATTCGATTTTTGTGATATTTCCCCATATTTCAAATTTTCTGGAATGTCATGAAACTCTTCCTGAAAAATTTCAATAATGAAATTCTCTCTGAAATCACGAAAACTCAGGTGTTACTTCTTTCCAAAGAAGGTATTGTAGACACTTCTTTTATTGGCTCATTTTGCTCCTAACGCTGTGTTATTCATGTTCTTTTTCTCCTAGAATAATTGACTATAACAGAAAAGGACGAACTCATCTGCTAAAATGAATTCGTCCTTTAAGGCACAGTTATTAGGTTGTTTCAATACATCTCACAGGTTATTCCGTATTATTGGATACTTTTTTGATGTACTATTTCAGGATGAATAACCCTTTTATTCTTCTGCAAAAAGCTTCTGCTTCCGCTGTATCATCTCATCAATCCTTGCGATATACTGCGCTACATCCTTGACATTCTCGGCACGTTCAATCCGGTGCGTGCCATCCGGATTCGGCTCTGTCCAGACACGTTTTGTCGAAGCTCCCGCTCCGCATGCCACAATGGTCTGTTTCTCCTCCATAATCAGCACATTGTACACGCCCGCCATGCCCTCTTTTGCATAGCCGACGTTCTCCAGATTGCCCGCCATACCTTTCTGCCGGTACAGATAATATGGAAAAAGCCCCATCTGCGCCGCACAGTCCGCAACCAGATCCATGTGCTCCTGCGTGTTGATGATCTTGTAATCCTTATAATCTTCCTTGAACATATTCAGCCGCGCTGCCCGCTTGAGTGCCAGCGAATGTACGGTCAGATTGTCCGGTGCAAGCTCTGCCACCTGCTCCATCGTCCGGCGCACATCGTCCAGTGTCTCTTCTGGAAGTCCCATGATCAGATCCATGTTGATATTGTCAAACCCGAGTTCTCTTGCCATTTGAAAACTCTCCACCGTCTGCTCCACCGTGTGATGTCTGCCGATCAGCTTTAATGTCTCCTGCTTCATGGTCTGCGGATTGATCGAGATGCGCGAAATTCCATGCTGTCTCAACACCTTCAGCTTTTCGTATGTAATGCTGTCCGGTCTTCCCGCTTCCACCGTGAATTCCAGGCAGTCTGATAAATCAAAACTGCATTTAATTTTCCGAATCAGTCTGTCCAGCTGATAAGGTTCTAACGTCGTCGGTGTACCGCCGCCGATGTAGATGGAATTTAAATGTCTGCCCGCAAACTTCACCGCTGCAAACTCTATCTCCCGCTCCAGCGCATCCAGGTAGGAATCCACACGCTTCGCCCACGATGCAATCGGATAGGAGGTAAACGAGCAATACAGACAGGTCGTCGGACAGAACGGTATCCCGATATACAGGCTGTACCCGTTGTCATAATCGATCTTGGAAAGCAGGGAGAGCTCCCTCTCTGCAATGTCTGTCGCAAGGCAGATCTTCTCATCCGACGCAAAATAAGTCTGCTTCATATACGTATAGATCTCGTCCCGGCTTTTTCCCTCTTCGAGCAGCTTCATCGGAATCTTGGTCGGCCGGATTCCCGTGAGCGTTCCCCACGGCAGATACTGACCGGTCGCATCCGACAGAAGCGCATACAGATTCTGTTTCAGCCGGTTCTTCGTCTCCGGGCGATCTAAAGGATCGACTGCAAAGGTACGCTCCACCGCAGGCGCCGTCTCTCCCTGCTGCCAGCGCAGCGTTATCGCATCGTCCGTGTACTCCACATGCATGCGGGATGTCACCGGCTCGTCATACTCCTTCTTTTCCGCGGATACTCCGACATATTCCGACGGATAAAATGCCTTGATGAGTGAATGGATATCGTACTCAAATTCCGGCTGATTCAATGTTACTTCTATCATATCTGACTCTTTTCTAAACTAAATATTATATCATCTTTTTGCGCTGCTTTCTGCGCATCCGAAGTTCCGCAGGAACTTCTAATATGAATCCGATAGGATTCATTATATCATATGCGTCTTTGCTTCGGCAAAAGTCCGGAAAACCTCTGGTTTCCCGGATCATACGCTTACAGATATGGATTGTATCTGCGCTCTGTTCCGATCGTCGTGGTGTCATTATGTCCGGTGTAGACGGTCACTTCATCCGGAAGCGGCAGTAACTTCTCCTTGATGCCGCGAATCAGCGCCGAAGCGCTCCCCTTCGGAAAATCCGTCCTTCCGACCGACTGGGCGAACAGCGTATCCCCGGAAAAAAGGGCGTCCTGATAGGCAAAATAATAACAGCAGCCACCCACCGTGTGTCCCGGTGTAAACAATACCCGGATATGGAATCCCGCGAGATCAAACTCCTGCTCATCCTTCAGAAATACATCCGCGCGATAGGTCGTCTCCGCTCCCGTCCATCCGCTCAGATTCAGCTTTGGATCATCGAGGGTCTCTCTCTCATGCTCCTCGGCATAGACCTTGATACCAAAATGCGCTGCGACTTCCGCAGCGCCCCCGGCATGGTCAAAATGTCCATGTGTCAATAAAATTGCAACAGGATTTAACTTTTCTTCCTCTATGATCTGTATCAGACGATCCGCATTTGCCCCCGGATCAATCAGAATCATCTCTTTCGTCTCATCATTGACCGCGAAATAGCAGTTCGTCTGCACCGGTCCTACCACATACTGTTCTACCTTAAGAGGCGCCATCTTTTTCCCTCCGTCTGCCTTTCCTGCTTCATCAGCCTGTCGTTCTCACAATATCAATCACGCTGTCGATCTGGCGCAGCTTATCAATCACGCTGCCCAGCTCTTCTCTGCCCTTCGTGCTGAAGGACACATCGATCGTCGCCACGCCCTGTTTGCTCGTCTTGGAGTGGATCGCATCAATATCGATCTCACGCTCCGTGAACACTCTCGTGATGTCGACCAGAAGTCCGGTACGGTTGTTACCAAAAATCTTGATCTCCGCGCGATACAGTCCATTGCTGCCGTCCTGACCGTCATGCTGCCATTCCGCATCGATCAGACGCTCCTTCTCCATATCCGACAAGTTGATGATATTGATACAGTCGGTTCTGTGGATGGACACGCCGCGTCCCCTCGTCACAAAACCCACGATCTCATCTCCCGGCACCGGGCTGCAGCACTTGGAAAAATGAACAGCGACATCGTAAAGTCCCTTGACAATGATTCCGCTCTTGGAGCGCTTCGCCGACTCCGGATTCTTGTTCTCGGAACCGATGGTCTCAAGAACCTCCTCGTCCGTGATCCGCGCCAGATGATCCCGCTTGTATTCCTCGTACATCTTATTGACAATCTGGCCTTCCTTTAAGCCGCCGTGTCCGATGGTCGCCAGACAGGAATTCCAGTCATGGAAACCATATTTTCTCAGCACTTTCTCCTGGTATTCCGGCTTGTTGATGTCTGCAAAGTTGATTCCTTTCGCCTTGCAGGACGCCACGAGAAGCTCCTTGCCGCGCGTAATATTTTCTTCCTTCAGCTCACTGCGGAACCACTGGTTGATCTTATTCTTCGCCTGGGTACTCTTTACGATGTTCAGCCAGTCACGGCTTGGTCCCTTGGAGTTCTGCGAAGTGATAATCTCGATCCGGTCACCGTTCTGGATGACATAATCGATCGGAACCAGCTTTCCGTTGGCTTTTGCACCGATCATTTTGTTGCCGACCGCGGAGTGAATGCTGTACGCAAAATCAATCGGTGTCGACCCGTTCGGCAGGTTCTTGACATCGCCGGTCGGTGTAAAGCAGAATACTGTGTCCGAAAAAAGATCCAGATCACTCTTTAAAAGGCTCATGAACTCCTTATTATCAGACATGTCGCGCTGCCACTCCAAGATCTGGCGCAGCCAGCTTAACTTCTCCTCCTCCGTGACAGTCATCGGCACTGCCGCGCCGCCGTTGTTGCTCGCTTCCTTATATTTCCAGTGCGCCGCTATACCGTATTCCGCTGTCCGGTGCATCTCATAGGTACGGATCTGGATCTCAAACGGCTGTCCGGTCGGTCCGATTAACGTCGTGTGAAGCGACTGGTACATGTTCGGCTTCGGCATCGCGATATAATCCTTAAAACGGCCCGGGATCGGCTTGTACATCTCGTGAATCACACCAAGCGCCGCATAGCAGTCCTTGACGGAATCCACGATGATGCGGATGGCGAACAGATCGTAGATCTGGTCGAGCGTTTTGTCCTGATTCACCATCTTCTTATAAATGCTGAAAAAATGCTTCGCGCGTCCCTCAATCTCCGCCACGATGCCCGCCGCCTTGATATGTGCGCGCACTTCCTCCACGAGCGACTGCACGTAGTCGTCGCGTACACTCTTGCGCTGGTCAATCTGACGCACAAGGTCGTAGTATGCCTCCGGCTCCAGATACTTTAACGAGAGATCGTCAAGTTCAATCTTGATCTTTGAAATACCGAGCCGCTGTGCAATCGGGCAGTAGATCTCCTGCGTCTCACGCGCAATGCGGATCTGTGCCTCCTTGGACTGGTACTTTAATGTACGCATATTGTGAAGCCGGTCTGCAAGCTTGATTAAGATAACCCGGATATCTTTTGCCATGGCGAGGAACATCTTGCGCAGGTTCTCCGCCTGCATCTCTAAGCGCTCCGCAGAACGGTCCTTCTGATCGTGATTATGGCTGTTGTCCGTGAGATGCAGATGGCGCAGCTTCGTCACTCCGTCCACGAGAAGCAGCACTTCCTCGCTGAACTCCTCCTTGATCTCATCCGCCGTCATGACCGTGTCCTCAAGCACATCATGAAGCAGACCTGCCGCGATCGTCTCCTTGTCAAGCTCCAGCTCCGCTAAAATGATCGCCACGCACAGCGGATGCACAATATACGGCTCACCGGATTTGCGCGTCTGTCCCTCATGCGCATCCCGCGCTACATGATACGCCTTTTCAATAAGAGAAATATCTGCGGAAGGGTGATATTTGCGCACACTGGCGATCAACTCATGATATAAATCCTCCGGACTCTCAAACTCCTTCATTGGCTTGATACTGCGGTCCTCTTCCTTTACCAGTTTTTCCAAATGCTCACGCTCAAGTTCTTTTTCTTTCTGAGAGTAATCTGCCATGTGCCTCACCCACTTCATCCATGATAATTTTTATTTCAATATTATATTTTATTTCCTAATAAAATGCAACTTTGTATTTTCTCATCTGTTTTCCATCTATCTGCACCGTTTCACAGTAATGAAAGCCCAGCTTTTGCGCCAGATGCTCCGATACTACGTTCCCCTCCTCGATCAGACAACTGACCGACGGCAGCATGAGTTCCTCCTTTACATAGGTAAGAATCGCACTGCATACCTCCGTCGCATAGCCCTGTCTCTGCCACGGCACACCGATCGCATAACCGAGCTCCAGCTCTCCGCCCAGCTCCTCCCGGTGTTCCACGCCGGCGCGCCCGATCAGCTCTCCGGTATTCCTGTCGCACACGATCCACATGCCGTATCCGTAGAACCGGTACATCTGCTCGATATACGCCTGCTGATATTCCCGCTCCTCCTCATACGGATACAGCGGCTCCATGTAGTCCGTCATTCCCTTCCCGGCATACAGTTCAAACAGTGCATCTAAGTATTCCATGGAAAATTCCTTCACGATGCAGCGCGGCGTTTTTAAAATGATCCACGGAATACGATGATGTCTCTCATAGACATGCTGTAAAAAAGATCCGTCAATCTCCTCCATCCCTTCCGCATACATATCCGCCGGAGACGTCACTTCCATCTCCCCGGCGGCTGCCTCGTTTCTCTGCGCCCTTCCATCTCCCGGCATCAGATAGCAAAGCGCAGCCATCCCGATCCGCTGTGCCTCGTTTAGTTCCTTCGCATCTCCCGAGACCAAAATTGCCTTTTCCGCAAGCGCCCCTTCCTGAATGTGTTTCTTCGCGCTGTCCCATTCCAAAACGTTCCGCCCACATTCCCGCTCTGTTCTCAGATTCTCCAGCAGCATGTCACGCTCTGTCTTTGGCAGCTTTCCAATTAAAATATATTCTAACTTTAACATTCTTCCTCTTCCCAGAAAATTTCATCCAGCGTTTTGTCCAGCTCCCTGCATATCGCAATGCACAGCCGGATTGTGGGATTATAATCTCCCTTCTCGATGGCATTGATCGTCTGTCTCGACACTCCCACCTTCTCGGCGAGCGCCTGCTGGGACAGATCCTTTGCCGCGCGCGCCGCTTTTAACCTGAGATTTTTCATTCAGCTTTTTCCTCCGACAGATCCCGCTTCTCCCGGCTTCTTTTTATAAAAAAAACAATTTCAAAGGCAATAAACATCACTGCAAACACCAGATTCACCGCGCCAAATCCCAGTTTTCCGTCCGCAAACAGCGTTCCGATTCGCTGGTTATTTTCCGCGATTCCAAGATTGCACAGTGCCAGCACTCCAAACATCAGATGTACACTCCACGGCTTCTGGTTCAGGTTCATATAAGCATCGTTCCAGATACAATATACGCCGAACACAAGCAGTGCCAGACCAATTCCCAGATAATTTCCCATCGTATAGTCGCACCAGGACGGCGCCTCCTTCATATACAATGCTCCATATACCAGTTCATACAACAGCAGCGTCAAAAAACCGTACCGGCAGGCGCGGTCGCGCGTCTGATACTGCCGCTCATCATAGTCAGCCTCCTTGCGTCCCCGTTTCTTCACCCAGCAGATAATTCCTACCGCCGCCAGCCCTGCCACAATGCCAAGCAGATATGCCACATTTTCTTTCATCTTCCAATCCTCCTGTTCCGTTTCCTGTCACACAGTCCTGATGATTCCTGATTTCTTCTTTTATGGTAGCATCTGCTTTACAATATGTCAAATATATATTACATTCCTCCCCATGCATCTGTAATTCCGTCATGCATCCACTGATTCTGCTCCTCCGCATAATCCTGTACCAGAAGATACTGATACTGGCTGACGGTTTTTAATGCGTCATACACGTAGCGCAGCGGAATCCAGGAGCGGTTGCCGTCCGGATCCGCCGGATCCCCGAGGAACACCTGATCTGACGACGCATCGTAAAGGCTGATCGACACATAATGCCCTCCCGTCTTCTTCCAGTAGGTATCATCGTCCCTGCTGGAAACCAGAACCACCGCCATCTGTGACGCCGTGATCTCCTGCTGGAACTGCTCATAGCTTTCCGGTTTTGTGTTCAGGGTACAGTCAAAGCCGCTTTTTCGCAATGTGACCTTCATATCCGCCCAGCCAATCGCCCCGATCTTCCGCGACGGCGCGTAGCCGGACACCTGTCTCGCATATTCGTACATATCCCACGGCGAACAGGTATGTTCCGTGAGTGTGCAGTAAATATTTGCCATACAGCACAGACCGCATCCGAAATTGCCAAAATAATTGCCCCTGACATACTGGTTCGACCACTCGCCCGACCATGCCCGTCCCTCCTCCCAGGACTTCGGTCCCTGCAGAAATGTGTAGACTCCCTGCTCCGGATGTGCCGCCTCCTCTGCCGCGCGCTCCGCCGCCTCTGTAAGAATCTCATGATTGTCCACCAGAATTTCTATCTCATTTGTGCGAAATTCTGCAAGAATTCCTGCATAAAGTGGTGTCTGCACCTGACCGCCGGTTCCTGTTTCCTCATATTTCTGCCCGCCATGGCGCATTTTCCACCCGGATCCGTCGTTTTCCACAGAGATAGCCGCACTGCAAAATAACGCCATGCATAATATCAATGCAATCATTCCCTGCATAAGTTCATTTTGTTTATTCTTGATTATATTTTTTATATTCATTTGCATTATTTCCTTCAAAATAGTATTTCTGAATCTACCTTATGTTACCCTCTTCCTGTCTGCAGGGCAAGACTTTTTCGGAAATTCTATCGTTTCTCTTTACGAATCCTCTCTTTTTCGCTACAATAGTGCCGTAGAGGCGGCGGATGACTGCTGTCACAGCAGGCTGCTTCTTATTTCACCCGCCCGCATACAGGGCAGAAAGAGGTATACTATGTCAAACCCAATCGTTACTATCGAGATGGAAAATGGCGATATCATGAAGGCAGAGCTCTATCCTGAGATCGCACCAAATACGGTAAACAATTTTATCAGCCTGATCCAGAAAGGCTACTATGACGGACTGATCTTCCACCGCGTCATCAACGGCTTTATGATTCAGGGCGGCTGTCCGGACGGAACCGGCATGGGCGGCCCGGGCTACGATATCAAGGGCGAATTTTCCCAGAACGGTTTCAAAAATGACTTAAAGCACACAGAGGGCGTTCTTTCCATGGCAAGAGCCATGCATCCGGATTCCGCCGGAAGCCAGTTCTTCATCATGCATAAGACTTCCCCGCATCTGGACGGCGCATACGCTGCATTCGGCAAGATCACTGAGGGCATGGACGTAGTCAACAAGATCGCAGAGACTGCAACCGACTATAGCGACCGCCCACTCGCTCCGCAGGTCATGAAAAAAGTGACTGTCGAAACGTTCGGTGTGGCGTATCCGGAACCAGAGAAGTGCTAATGCAATTCTCCGAAATGCTAAAGAAAACGGTCTGCCCTATCCGGCAGACCGTTTTTTGTGCATATTTATTTTACCGGAATCAGCTTCTCCTTGCCTCCGACATACGGACGCAGTGCTACCGGAACATTGACGCTTCCGTCTGCGTTGAGGTTGTTCTCTAAGAACGCGATCAACATTCTAGGCGGCGCAACCACCGTGTTGTTCAAGGTATGTGCAAAATACTTGCTGCCATCCTTGCCCTTTACACGGATCTTTAATCTTCTCGCCTGTGCATCGCCGAGGTTTGAACAGCTTCCAACCTCGAAATACTTCTTCTGTCTCGGAGACCATGCCTCAACATCGCAGGACTTCACTTTCAGATCTGCCAGGTCGCCGGAGCAGCACTCCAGGGTACGAACCGGGATATCCAGGCTTCTGAACAGGTCAACCGTGTTCTGCCACAGTTTATCGTACCACATCTTGGACTCTTCCGGCTTGCAGACTACGATCATCTCCTGCTTCTCAAACTGGTGAATACGATAAACACCGCGCTCCTCGATGCCGTGTGCGCCTTTCTCCTTGCGGAAGCATGGAGAGTAGGATGTCAGTGTATATGGCAGCTTCTCCTCATCGTTGATTGTATCGATGAACTTACCGATCATGGAATGCTCGGAGGTACCAATCAGATAAAGGTCCTCGCCCTCGATCTTGTACATCATGGCATCCATCTCATCAAAACTCATAACGCCCGTCACAACATTGCTGCGGATCATAAACGGCGGCACCACGTAGGTAAAACCGCGGTCGATCATGAAATCTCTCGCGTAGGAGAGCACTGCGGAGTGTACACGCGCAATATCGCCCATCAGATAATAAAATCCGTTTCCTGCCACCTTGCCTGCAGCATCCAGATCAATGCCGTTAAAACGCTCCATGATCTCGGTGTGATACGGGATCTCAAAATCCGGAACAACCGGCTCGCCAAACTTCTCGATCTCCACATTGCAGGAATCATCCTTGCCGATCGGTACGGACGGATCAATGATGTTCGGGATCGTCATCATGATCTTGGTGACTTTCTCCTGAAGTTCCTTTTCTTTTTCCTCTAATTCTGCCAGACGGGCAGCTCCCTCTGCAACCTGTGTCTTGACAGCCTCAGCCTCGTCCTTTTTGCCCTGACCCATCAGTTTACCGATCTCTTTGGACAGCTGGTTTCTCTTTGCTCGAAGATCGTCTGCTTCCTGCTGTGTCTTGCGCGCCTCGGCATCGAGTTCAATTACCTCATCCACAAGCGGAAGCTTGTGATCCTGGAATTTGTTCTTAATGTTCTGCTTTACAACCTCCGGGTTCTCTCTCAAAAACTTCAGATCGATCATGTCATTTCCTCCTAAATTCTTCTGTTCTATCCGCACAGGAACAAAAAACCTTTCGCCCCTGTGTCAAATGTCCCCGCCATCTCTGACCGGGCACCACTTGCACATGGGACGAAAGGTTCTGCTTCCGCGTTGCCACCCATCTTGCCACAGGCATGTTCCTGCGACCTCTCAAACGTATGTTAAAGGATACGACCCTCGCAGCTTTCACTGCCGGCTCCAAAAGTGGAAAGATTCTATCCTGCACCGGTTCGCACCACCCACCGGCTCTCTGTCGCAGTCTTCAAACCGCAGCTTTCTTCATCGCCAATTCTTCCGCTATTATATAATGATTATCCGCAAAATGCAAGGTTAATATGCAGATTCGCCCGATCCGCGCCCAGTCCGCATCGAATCCCCTGTATTTTCCGCACTTTGTCCTTTATCTATTGCGCGGCGTCCTCCGCAATCCACGCTGCCAGCGTCTTCGCGCGCTGTGCCCAGGTATGCTTCTGCTCCACAATCGCTCTGCCACGCCGCACAATCTCATTCCTCCCGGAATCATTTTGCAATAAATCCTTCACTTTTTCCGGAAGAGCGTCCATATCCTGCAGCGCAACATAGCAGACGCCCTCGCCCTCATGAAGTTCCTCTTCCAGGTAACAGCTCGGATCGGTCACACATACCGCTCCGTTTAAGATGGAATTAAACACCCTGTCATGCGCTCCGTCCTTAAACCACGGCATCACGTTCAAAGACACCTTCGCGTCCGCCAGCATCTCAAGGCAGGTAACGGAATCGGTCTGCGGGTGCAGCTTCAGGCACTCCGGATGTCTCACATCCTCCAGTTCCTCCCAGCCTTTTCCGACCACATGTACCGGAATTCCTGCATTGACGAGCGTGCGCACCGCCTTTCCCCGCCAGTAATTGCGCACATACAGATCGATGAAAATCATCTTGTGCAGGGCAATCCGCAGCTGATCATTGGGCTCTTTCCCCATCTCCCGCTCGCAGTGGGCAAGCGCCACTTCCTCCACCGTGCACGCCGGATGTTCTAACAGATCATCTATGATCCCCCGGTAAAATGCCGCATACTCCTCATTGATCCAGTTGATATAGGGTTCAAAAAAGGAAAGCTTTGTGTAATTTCCGGTCAGGATCACGTCATAGCAGGGCGCCGCCTGCTCTGCTGCGCCCTGCGCTCCAGCTTCTCCCGTCTCAACTGCGGCGCCCTGCGCTCGCGCTTCTAGCGGCTCAGCTTCGCCTTCCTCTTCTGCCTGCCGCAATCCGGTTCCCGCAAGCGGCAGAAAGCCACGCGACACATACTCCGGATAAAACTCTTCAAAATATGCCTTCTGTCTCCGGTCTATACTGATATGCCGGTATTTTTCCGGCAGATCTTTTAACCTGTCATCATAAAAGTACGGATGGTCGGCGGCAATATTATAACAGGGAATATGATAGGTATCCCAGAGATAACCGATCCCCTCGCGGTACACGCCGGCCTCCTTTTCCAATCCCTGGAAATTGAAGGTAACAAGCACCGTCTCTCGCGGTCTGATAAACTTGCGCAACTTTCCCGCGCTGCTCTCCTCCTGTTTCAGATCATAGAAAAATACTGCATATCCGAGCATTTGAAACTCTTGTGCCATCTGATGGGAGAAATAGGATAATGTCTCCACTCCGCCCTCCATCATGACAATTCTTTTTATCATGCCAGCTCCTTTCTGTCCGCAGCGCTGTCATTATTTTTTGCTTACTCATGCCGCAGCGCATCGATCGGATTTAAATTCGCCGCCTTGTAGGACGGGAACACACCGAATACGATTCCGATAACCATGGAAAACGCCACCGCTCCCACGGCTGCCGGAACACTGATCGCCACCGGCGTCGTCGTCACATACGAGATCACCTGCGCCAGAATAATGCCGACCAGCACGCCGATGAGACCGCCCAGGCTGGTGAGCACCGCCGCCTCCGTCAGAAACTGTCCCAGGATCCGGGACTTGCGTGCCCCGATCGCCTTTTTCAGACCGATCTCCTGCGTCCGCTCCGTCACCGATACCAGCATGATGTTCATGACGCCGATACCGCCGACAATCAATGAAATGCCGGCAATCCAGATCAGCATGGTGTTGGTGGAGCTGCTAAGTTCCTGAATCTGCTGTGCCTGCTCCATCAGATCTTTTGCCTTATACTGGATCGTCGTATCCGACACCGACAGATACCCGTTTAGCAGATCCGCTCCCGCTTTTCCGGCGCTGGTCATATCATCCGTACTCTCCACGCGCAGCACCACATTCTGCGGCTCGTCGTACTGATAGATGATCGGCCAGGTCGTCGCCGGCACATACACAGAGCCGGCGGAATCCTGCGCGTAGGTATAATAGTCATCAATCGAGTTGATGACCGGTTCAAACTTTTTCGCCTTTGTCACAATTCCCACCACAACATACGGCTCCTGCTGAATCTCAATCGTCTCCCCGACAGCTTCCTCTCCCTGGAACAGTGCGTCCGCCGAATCCTCATCCAGAATCGCGACCTTGTGATACTGGTCAAAATCCTGCTGCGTGAACCCGCGCCCTTCCTTCATAATATAATTGCAGGTGTCAAAATAGGCCGTGTCAACGCCCTTGACATAACCACCGGAAAGCCCGGTATTCAGATGATAGACTCCGTTGTAATCCTGCCGGCTCAGATAGCGCGACACATTTTCCACATGCGGGATCTCCTTGAGCTGTTCAACCACCTCATCCGCCACAAGCGGCACGCCCTCAGGTATGCCGTTGTACTCCATCTCATATTCCCACTCTCCCTGATACAGGGAAATCTCGACGGTATTCTCACCGGCTCCGACCAGGTTCTGCTTGATCTGCTCATTTGTTCCCTTAATTGTAGATACAATCGCAATAATAGCTGCAATACCGATAATAATACCCAGCATCGTCAGGAAGGAACGCATCTTGTGAGCCCAGATTCCGCGGAAAGACAATCTTATATTTTCAAACATCTCCGTTCCTCCTTTAATAATTGGATGATTCGTCCGTGACGGCAGCGCCCTCCACCGCATTTTTCCCGTACGGGAATGCGATGCGGTCGTCCTCCGTCAGCCCGGACTTGATCTCTACCGCAGATCCGTAGACCGTTCTTCCGATCACCACATACTGTTTTTTCAGCCGGTTATTCTCATCTGCAATCATACAGTACGACTTTCCATCCTCCGACCTCACATACGCTTTTTCTATAAAAATGCCGCCGCCATCGGACTGATTGGTCGATATGGACAGATCTACCGCCTCCCCGTTGCGGAGCGCGGAGCTGTCCTCGATATAAGCCGTGTACTCATAATAGGAGACATTGGGATTTCCATCGCCCCACGAGTTGCCTGAAACCGGATAATCCGATATTTCCGTGATTGTGGCATCAAACGTCATGCCGCTCTCCCAGGAGTTGGCAGTCACCACGGTTCCCACCGTCACCTCATCCAAAAGCAGCTCGCTGATCGTCCCCTTCACATAGAGCCCGTCATCTCCGGTTACCACCAGAAACGCCTGCCCCTGCTCGGGCTTCTCGTCCGGGTCGCCGACCGTCTTGACAACGCCGTCCACCTCCGCGTAGACCACACCGTCCGTCGCGCTTTTCTCCATGGACTCGAGCGCCAGCTGTTCCTGTCTGCGCTGGATATCGAGCGTCTTTAATTTTTCTTCAATGTCAGCCGCCTCCTGATAGAGTTCCTCGGAAGTATATCCCTTTGGCACCTCCCAGTCCGCCATAAAATCCTCGTAGGCCTGCATGTACTCATCCGCAAGGGAGGTCGGTATGTATTCTTTTCCCGAAAACAGATACCACATGCGGCTCTCATCGTAATCCGCCGGGAAATCGCTGCCGTTTAACTCGACGGTATTCGGGGACACTGTATCATCCGCAACCGGCGTCTGCCGCCCGGTCGCTTCATCGGTGTCAAGCACCATCTTACCGTCCGCATCCTTCTTGCAGACGATCACGCGCACATGTTTTCCGCTCCCTCCCTCCGCGGTAGGACGGATGGCATTGAAAAAGCCGCCATAGGCGTATGCATTCTGGTTGACATAATAAATATACGGTTCTTCCGCCGTTCCCGCCGGATACACCAGTTCCCCCGCCGCATTGGTCGTCACATTGTAGGGAATGGAGGCCGCTGTCAGATAGTTGTAGATTCTGCCATCGTTCTTATCCGTCTCTGTCAGGCGGTTTTCCTCGTCCATGTGCTGATACCAGGCAAGCTGCTCCTCGTTCAGCTTCGGCGGATCTTTCTTCACCGGCGTCTGCGTCTTTAACATCTCATACTTGTATTTTTGTCTCTCGATGTTATTCTCGATCGTGCTGATATCGAGTTTTTTGCGTTCAATCTCTATCTGGAGTTCCGCTGTGTCATAGGCGAGCAGCGGATCTCCCTTTTGCACTTCATCCCCCTTCTCCACATAGACCTCCTTAATCATCCTGGAGTCATCCAGATAGATCTCCTGTGAGGAATCGTTCGTGACGGTGCCATAACTTGTCTCCGTGTCTCCCCAGTATCCCCAGTTGAGGCTGGAAACCGGCTGCACTTCCGCGACAAGCTTTTTATCCTGATAGGACTTATACCCGTATACGCCGCCCACCGCAGCCGAGAGGGCGACCGCAATACCTGCGATGACCGCAATCACTTTCTTAATCTTCATGATACTGCTCCGTCCTCCTCCCCCTCATAGATCTCACCGTCGATGATCCGGATAATCCGCTTGGCTTTCGCCGCGATCTTGGGATCATGCGTAATCATGACAATAGTAACGCCCTCTTCGTTCAAGCTGTCAAAAAGCTCCATGATCTGCTCGCCGGATTTGGAGTCCAGGGCTCCTGTCGGCTCATCCGCCAGCAGAATCTTAGGATGGTTGACCATCGCGCGGGCGATGGCGACACGCTGCTTCTGTCCGCCGGAAAGCTGTGTCGGCCTGAAATTGACACGATCCCCGAGTCCTACTCTCTCGAGCGCTTTCGTCGCGCGGTCCCGTCTCTCCTTTTTGCGCACTCCGGCATAGCTGAGCGGAAGCGCCACATTTTCCACGGCACTCTCCCGCGGCATCAGCTGAAAGCTCTGAAATACGAACCCGATACTTTTTAAGCGGAGATCCGAGAGCTCCCTGTCTTTTAATTTGAGCACGTTCTCCCCTGCCAGCTCGTAAGTACCGCTCGTCGGGCGGTCGAGACACCCGATAATATTCATCAGTGTGGTCTTACCGGAACCGGACGGTCCCATAATGGCGACATACTCTCCTTCCTCGACCGTCAGCGATACATCCTTTAACACCGGCACAACCAGCTTCTCCTGCTGATAGTCTTTGTAGATATTCTGCAGATTCAGTATCATTCTGCCACCTCCGCCTCTGTCCCTTCTCCGGCATCCATGCTGTCATACATTTCATCCGGCAGTTCTGTATCATAGACGCTGTCCAACACATCATAGAGCAGTTCCGTATCATAGACACCCTCTGTATCGTACAGATTCTCGTCCGCCGGCTGATTGTAAAGCGGAGAAGAATAATCCACTTCCGCCTCGTCGGTCACAGTCGTCACACCCTCATAGAGACCAGCCATCGGCCAGGCAATGTAATCGTCCTCGGCAAGCCCTGATACGATCTCATACTCGTCCATATCCGCATCGTACTCTCCCAGCTCAATATAGTGCTTCTCCAGACGGTTTTTCTCATTAGCCGCCCACACGTACGGAGTATCTTCGTCCTGCACGATGTAGGAGCCGTACAGCCACAGACCTTCCTTCACTTCCTCCTGTCCCTGATCCAGCTCGATGTACACATGCTGCCCCAGGATCAGTCCGTCCACCGAGTCGAGATCCACATAGAACGGATACTTGGACGCTGACTGCGTGTCTCCCGCCGAAGAGGTGCTGTAATAACCGTTGTCATTCCCCTGCTGCGGACTCTCCGTGTCAATTTTCCCGATCGTTCCGCTCCACGTCTTCGTACTGTCTACACGCGAACGGATCACAACCTCCTGCCCCTCGGAAAGCATCCAGACATTCTGCTCATCGATGCTTCCCTTGATCCGGTACTCTCCGGTCTGTAAGATCGTCATAAACGGCGCGCTGTTCCCGTTGCTGTCCACGCCTTTCTCATTGATCTCCTTGACCACTCCCGCCACCTTGCTCACAACGGAAGAACTGCTGACCTGTTTCTGCTCCTTGGAGATCTCAAGCTTCTTGCTCTCCATATCGAACTGCTTCTGTGCGATGGAGTTCTGGATATTCTGGATCTGCGTGGTGTAATCGTAACGTTCCGATTCTTCCACCTTCTCCATCTCTTTCGTCAGTGTGTCGATCTGTTTGTTGTAATTATCTATCTCATTCTGAATGCCTTCCAGTTCCAGCTTCGCCTGCTCAATCTTCATGGTAAGATCACTGGTGTCGTAAGTGACCAGGGTCTGTCCCTCCTCGACCTCATCGCCTGCCTCCACCTTGATCTCGCTGATCGTCCGGGAAGAATCCACATTCACCTCATATGAATCCTGCGTCTCCACCACACCGTTATACCGGTTGGAAACACCTGTATACTGATTCATAATGCGGGATACCTTCTCCACATAGACCTTGTCCTCTGAAGTTCCGTCATCAAAGATCGGTATCATCTGCCTGATATCATCCCGGAAATAGTAACCGGTTCCTCCCAGAACAGCAGCCACTGCTGCCACACCGATCAGAATTCCAACGCTCTTTTTGCCCATAGCTCCTCCTCTGCCCCAGACGGGTTGCTTTCTTTTCCTTATTCTATCATCTTTTCAGACCCGATACATAGTGTTTAATTCTTAATAATTTTTGTAGAGTAGAACATTAAAGAAGCCTCCGCGCATATTGAACACTCACAATATGCACGGAAGCCTAGTCTACACACTTTGAAAGATTTTATTTTAACGGATACTTTGCGGTGAGCTCCGCCACAATCGCTCTGGCGCGATCTGCCGCCGGCTCTCCCTCCTTGATCATCATGGCAATCGCCTCCGCAATCTGATCCATATCCCCAGTATTGAATCCGCGGGATGTCACCGCCGGCGTACCGAGACGCACACCACTCGTCACGAACGGAGACTTCGGATCGTTCGGAATCGTATTTTTATTGCAGGTGATATTTACGGAATCCAGAAGCTTCTCCACCGCTTTTCCGGTCTGGTCAAAATTCGTCAGGTCGACAAGCATCAGGTGATTGTCGGTGCCTCCCGATACGATCCTGATACCGCGGTTCATCAGTCCCTTGCACAGCGCCTGCGCATTGTCGATGATGTTCTGCTGGTACACCTTAAACTCCGGCTGCAGCGCTTCCTTGAAGCAGACTGCCTTCGCCGCGATCACATGCATCAGCGGACCTCCCTGGATTCCCGGGAAGATCGCCTTGTTAAAGTTGTACTTGTCTGCTGCTTCCTGATTGCAGAGAATCATTCCGCCGCGCGGTCCGCGCAGAGTCTTGTGCGTGGTCGTTGTCACGACATCCGCATACGGGATCGGGCTTGGATGAAGTCCCGCCGCAACCAGACCGGCGATGTGCGCCATGTCAACCATGAGCACAGCACCGCAGGCGTCCGCGATCTCACGGAATTTCTTAAAGTCGATCGTGCGCGCGTAGGCACTGGCACCGGCAATGATCATCTTCGGCTTGCACTCAAGGGCAATCTCCATCACCTTGTCGTAATCGATGAATCCCTCGTCATTCACACCGTACGGTACGATATGAAAATAGGTTCCGGAAAAATTGACTGGTGAGCCATGCGTAAGGTGTCCGCCATGATCCAGGTTCATACCCATCACGGTGTCGCCCGGCTTTAAAACAGCGAACTGCACTGCCATATTCGCCTGTGCTCCGGAATGTGGCTGCACGTTGACATAGTCACAGCCGAACAGCTTCTTCGCGCGCTCTCTTGCCAGCTCCTCCACGACATCCACACAGTCGCATCCGCCGTAATAGCGCTTCCCCGGATAGCCTTCCGCATATTTATTAGTCAAAACGCTTCCCATCGCAGACATCACCGCCGGGCTTACCCAGTTCTCCGATGCGATCAGCTCGATATGACTGTTCTGTCTGTCAAACTCATCCTTTATTGCCTGTGCGATTTCCATATCTACCGCTTCGATATCTTCCATTGTATACATCGTATGTATTCTCCCTTCCTGAACCGCCGCAGTGTCTTTCTACGAAGAACATTTGTCTTTCTACGGCTATGCTACTCATTATAAATGACTTTGTATCTTTATTCAATCAGAAAACACATACCGTCTATAACAATTTGTTATAAAACATATAAGTGCACCAGATAAATTGCAAGTGCCGCCTGGCAAACCAGAATGAGCGGCATTCCGGCCACAAAATACCAGTGCTTCGTCTTGTGGCGGAACAAATACATTCCTGCCCAGGTTCCCGCGCTTCCCCCGAGCAGGCTCACGCCAAAGAGCACCTTCTCCGGAATCCGCCACCGGTGCAGTCTGGCGCGCCTCTTATCCGACCACATGACCGCCACACCGAGCACATTCATAACCACCAAATAGATTGCAAACAACTTCATCCCATCCATCTCATTTCTCCTCAATGACCGTTTTCATGTCACTCCACAAACTGGACATCCAGATCTACCGCTCCCTCAATTCCATCCACACTTCCCTTTTTCACTGTACTGCCAGAAGGTAAATATGGCAGGGTCAATCTCTGCGTCATGCCATTATACACGCTATCCTACGTTTCTTCATGCCTGCTTCCCGTTATTTTCCTTTTTCCTGCAGGGAAATAGAAAGGACTGCAAATACATCTTTGGTCAATGTATTGCAGCCCCTAATATTTGTTTTATTTCTTGATCAGTCTGTTCTTGCCAAGATGCAGTCTCATGATGTACCACAGCTCCGTTGCAATACAGATGGAAGAATATGCTCCGCAGAGCAGGCCTGCCATCAACGGAAGTGCAAACTCACGGATACTTGCAACACCGAGTAAAAACAACATGAATACCATGATAAAGGTTGTCAGAGACGTATTGATGCTTCGTGAAAGCGTCTGTGTCAAACTCTTGTTGGCAACCTCCGCCAGAAGCTCCGGCGTCTGCTTTGCTGCTGTCCTGCCCAGGTTCTCACGGATACGGTCGAAAATAACGATCGTATCATTGACAGAGTAACCGATGATCGTCAGCATACATGCGATAAAGGTATTTCCAACGGAAATACGAAGCAGTGAATAAACCGCAAGCACTACCAGCACATCGTGCAGCAACGCAATAATCGCACTTGCACCGAAACGGATATCCTTGAACCGGAACCAGATATAAATCAACATGCAGATCGAAGATACGATCACGGCAACAATGGCATCGGAACGCATCTCACTGCTGACAGTCGAGCTGATACTCTGTGATGTGATGGAAGACTCATCTGCTCCAAGCTGATCCACCAATGCCTGCTCCAGCGTATCTCTCTCATCCAGCGTCAGGGTACGCGTTTTCACCGTAATCTGTGTCGTACCTTCCACTTTGTTCGCCATGATGTCCTTGTCGCCGATCACATCCGCAACAACAGGAACGATGGTATTCTCAATCTCTTCAATCGTGTAATCCTTGCCATAGTCTGCTGTCGTTGAAGTACCTCCTACGAAGTCAAGACCATAGTTCAATGCTCCGCTTCCCTTTGCTGCATGAACACCCATTCCGATAAATCCCGCTGCAATCATTGCCAGGGAAACTGTAAAGAATACGCCTCTCTTTCCGAGGAAGTTCAACGTCCTGCGCTCTTTTGCACGGCCATAGAACTTCTCGTCACGGATACCGATGGCATAGAAGGAATACAGGATCCATCTCGTCACAACAAGTGCCGTAAACATGGAAAGCACAATACCAATCATCAGAGTGTATGCAAAGCCCTTGACTGTTCCGGAACCCAGCGCAATCAGTACCAGCGCCGCGATGATCGTTGTGATGTTGCCGTCAAGGATGGCTGACATTGCCTTCTTAAAACCGATCTTCATTGAAGAATTGACCGTCTTGCCCGTCGCAATCTCCTCACGGATACGCGCGAAGATAATGACGTTCGCATCGACCGCCATACCGATACTTAAGATGATACCCGCAATACCCGGCAGTGTCAGTGTAATCTCAAATAAGTATAATGTAGCAATTACCAGACAGGTATAGATTGCCAGCGCGATGGCTGCCGCCAGACCCGGAATCTGATACATCACTATCATGAAGATCATGACAATCACTAATCCGATGGCTGCTGCCTTTAAGCTGGAAGAGATCGCCTGGCTTCCCAGCTGTGCTCCTACAACGCTGGATTCCAGCTCCTGCAGCTTTAAGGAAAGAGAACCGATACGGATCTGTGTTGCCAGTGTCTCGGCATCCTCATATGTCTTCATGCCGGAAATCTGTGCAGTACCGCCGGTGATGGCTTCCTTTACCTGCGGATAGCTGATCGTCTCGCCGTCATACACGATCGGCAGATAATTGCCGACATTGTCTGTGGTGGCATCCGCAAACAGCTTTGCTCCGTCGTCTGTGAGCTTTAACTGTACCACATACTGCTTGTTGCCGTAGCTGTCTGTCGTGGTTCCCGCCTGTGCATCCGCAACCTGGTCACCCGTCATGTAAACCGTTCCGTCCGGAAGCTGGAACTCCAGGGAACCCGGATTACCGAGATCCTCCAGAATCGCATTGGCATCCGATACACCCGGGATCTCAACCGTAATACGATCATCTCCCACCTGGTAGACAGACGCCTCCGTGCTGTAGCCCTCTACACGCTTCTGCAGCTTGTAGATCGTATCGCTCATATCCTCCGCACTTGGGTTGTCATCCACAACCTGATAGGTAATAGAGACACCGCCGGATAGATCCAGACCAAGCGGAATGCTCATCTCTTCCCCGATTCCCGTCGAAGAAAGAATGATGGATGCATAATAAGCAAGTCCCGCCAGTGCGCCAAGGATCACGATCAAAATAACAATCGCTTTACTCTTCTTCATTCTTTTGTTCCTCCTCTGCAGCTTTTATCATAATCGCACATTCGATGCGCTTTTTCTGAAGCTCACATCCGATGTCATATGCTCCGCAGATGTCGCCGCTGAAATTATAGGCATTCGCCGCGCAGCCGCCACTGCAGTAGAATCTTGCGAAACACTTGCGGCATTTCTCCTTCGCATAGACATTGCAGCATTTAAACTCGTCGCGAATGTCTGTATTTAAAATGCCCTCATCGACATTTCCGAGAAGGAACTTTTCATTTCCGACAAACTGATGGCACGGATAGAAATCACCCCACGGCGTGACTGCCAGATACTCGGTTCCCGAACCGCAGCCGGAAAGACGTTTTGCCACACACGGACCGCCCTCAAGATCGATCATAAAGTGGAAGAAATTAAAATCTTCTCCGCTCTTATGACGTCTGATCATCTCAACTGCCAGCTTGTCATACTCCTCGAAGAGCTTCGGCAGATCCTCCTCCCGGATTGCGTACGGTTCCTTCGGCTCCGCCACAACCGGCTCCACCGAAATCTGCTTGAATCCGAGATCTGCAAGATGCAGCACATCCTCCGAGAAATCAAGATTATAATGTGTAAAGGTTCCTCTCACATAATATTTATCCTGATGTCTGCTCTCCGCGAACTGCTGGAACTTCGGCACGATCAGATCATAGCTTCCCGCACCCTTGCGGAACGGCCGCATCTTATCGTGAACTTCCTTCCGTCCGTCAATACTTAAAACGACATTGCCCATCTCGCGGTTACAGAATTCCATAACCTCATCATTTAAAAGTACACCGTTTGTTGTCAGTGTAAAGCGAAACTTCTTGTCATGAAGCTTCTCCTGCTCTCTGCCGTATGCCACAAGATCCTTGACCACCTGCCAGTTCATAAGCGGTTCCCCGCCGAAAAAATCCACCTCCAGGTTGCGTCTGTTGCCGGAATTGGCAATCAGAAAATCAAGTGCCTTCTTCCCGACTTCAAAGGACATAAGAGCCCTTCTCCCGTGGTACTCGCCCTCCTCGGCAAAGCAATACTGACAGGCAAGGTTGCAGTCATGCGCAATGTGCAGGCACAGAGCCTTGACAACCGTCGGGCGCTTTTTGAAATCCATGATATAGTTCTCGTAGGTATCCTTCGTAAAAAGCTCCTCATTGTCGACCAGCATCTGCACCTCATCAAGTGCCTCTTCCACTTCAGTCTCCGGATAGCGCTCCCGCAGAGAATTCACAATCTCCTCTCTTGTATGTCCTTCATACAGGGCAATGACATCATATGTCACGTCATCTACCACATGAATCGCGCCGCTGTTTACATCCAGAACAATATCATAGCCGTTGTTCTTATACTGATGAACCACTATAATATTTCCTCTCTTTCTAATTCTGACTATTATAACGTACAAATGACCGCACGCTTCGCGAACGGTCGTCTGTAGGTAATGCTATTCACTTATGCCCGTGAAAAATTATCTGTTCTCACAGCTCTGGTTTCCTACGGTGCAGGATGTCTTGCATGCAGACTGACAGGATGTCTGGCACTCACCGCATCCGCCCTTCTTGATGGTGTTCTGTAACTTTCTGGTATTTAATGTCTTAACGTGCTTCATAATAATCTCTCCTTTATATCTTACAATAAAATTCTATTAACCTGTATAGTATAGCACATGACCGGTTAGATGAAAAGCCTTTTTTTGCTGAACTTTCGCCCCACAGAGCGGCTTTTTCAGCTTAACATTCCTCCCGCCATGCCGGATGCCCCGCAGAGGATCAGCGTTGAAAAAATGCGCGTCATCTGAAGATCACCCGTACCCTTTACGAGCAGCGACACACCAAACAGCAGCAGAAAATAGATGATTCCCGCCGCCAGTCCCCACAAAAACTTCTGCTCCCGCATCCGTTTTCCCATCAGAAAACCTCCGCAAAGCCCGGAAATTACGTAGACCGCCACAATTCCGATCTTAATGACGGACTCTCCCGGCTCCATCTTATATAAGAGAAGCGCCAGAAGAAGCAGCAGAAGACCGCTTATAAGGAACATCACAAACACGGCTGCAAGGATAGCTGTCGTCGGGTTGCTTTTTGCATCTCTCGGTTTTATTTTGTATCCCAGCTTCATAGATAGACCTGCCTGATTCTTTCTATCCTATCTATATGCCGGTTCGCGTGCGGCTATGCAAACACGATTGCGTACTCTGCGTCAAAACTGCCTCCGGCTGCAAGCGCATTCTCGTACGGGCGCTCCGCCAGGCTTCCCTCAAAGTCAACCGCATCACATCTTCCATACCACGGCTCTATGCACAGGAACGGTGCTTCCTTTCCTTCCGGAGACCACAGAGCAAACAGCGGCGCATCAAAGCGAACCGTCACATAGGCTTCGCCGTCGCGGTCCAGGATTGACACCTCTCCCGTCTGCGCTCCCTCCACCATGTAGGTGCACTTGTCAAAGAATCCGGGCGTAATCACAGCCTCTCCATCCTCCAGTTCCAGCTCCTCATCCGTCATGACTGCCATGCCGTCCGGCGTGTTGCCGTGATGATGCAGTCTGTCGGTGAGATTTCCGAACCGGAGACGATACCCCGTCTTATCCTGTTCCCCGTTGATCGGGCACAAAAATGCCGGATGTGCGCCGATGGAAAAATACATCGGCTTCTCATCAGTGTTGTCCACCTTCCAGTGAACGGAAACTTCATTTTCGTCCAGCATATATCCGATGTGCAGCCGGAACCGGAACGGATATTTCACATAGGTCTCCTCTGTGGAGGAGAGCACAAACCAGATGCTCTTTCCCTCCTGTGCCTCCAGAGTAAACTCCATATCGCGCGCGAATCCATGCTGTCCCATCGGGTAGGTTCTGCCCTCATACCGGTATTCCTTGTTCTTCGGCGCGCCGACAAACGGGAAGAGCACCGGCGATGTTCTGCCCCAGTATTTCGGGTCTCCGCACCACATATATTCCCTTCCGTCCGCCTTGCGTTTCACAGACTTGATCTCCGCGCCGAACGATTCAATCTCGACCCGCAGCGTGTCATTTTCCAAAATATATCTCATGCTCCACCTCAGTCTTCCCTCTTACAGTTCGCAGTTGTTAACCGTTCTCGGGAACGGAATGACGTCACGGATGTTGGACATACCGGTCAGATACATCACGCAGCGCTCGAATCCGAGTCCGAATCCCGCATGTCTTGCGGAACCGTACTTTCTGAGATCGAGATAGAACTCATAATCCTCCTCGCGAAGTCCCAGCTCGTTGATGCGCGCCAGAAGCTTGTCGTAGTCGTCCTCTCTCTGGCTTCCGCCGATGATCTCTCCGATTCCCGGAACCAGACAGTCGACTGCCGCTACCGTCTTGCCGTCCTCGTTCATCTTCATGTAGAACGCCTTGATCTCCTTCGGATAATCTGTCACAAATACCGGACGCTTGTAGATCTCCTCTGTCAGATAGCGCTCATGCTCCGTCTGAAGATCCGCACCCCAGGATACCTTGTACTCAAACTTGTCGTTGTGCTTCTCTAAGATCTCGATTGCCTCCGTGTAAGTCACACGTGCGAAATCGGAATTCACCACATTGTTCAGCCGGTCAAGGAGTCCCTTGTCGATGAAGTTATTGAAGAATGCCATCTCCTCCGGCGCATTCTCAAGCACATAGCGGATGATATATTTGAGCATGCTCTCCGCAAGGATCATATCGTCCTCGAGATCTGCAAATGCGATCTCCGGCTCAATCATCCAGAACTCCGCCGCATGTCTGGTCGTGTTGGAATTCTCCGCGCGGAATGTCGGTCCGAACGTATAGATGTTCTTAAATGCCATTGCATATGTCTCGCCGTTTAACTGTCCGCTGACGGTCAGATTCGTCGGCTTATTGAAAAAGTCCTTCGTATAATCCACGGTTCCGTCCGGATTCTTGGGCACATTGGCAAGATCCATCGTCGTCACCTGGAACATCTCACCGGCACCCTCGCAATCACTTCCTGTGATGAGCGGTGTGTGCACATAGACGAAATCTCTCTCCTGGAAGAACTTGTGGATCGCATAGGCAATCAGGGAACGCACGCGGAACACCGCCTCAAAAGTGTTGGTGCGCGGTCTCAAATGAGAGATCGTTCTCAAATACTCAAAGCTGTGCTTCTTCTTCTGCAGCGGATAATCCGGTGTGGAAGCTCCCTCCACCTCAATCTTCTCCGCCTGAATCTCGAACGGCTGCTTCATCTCCGGGGTTGCGACAAGCTTACCTGTCACAATGATTGCCGCGCCGACGTTTAACTTCTCCACTTCCTCAAAGTTCTCCAGCACATTGGAAAATACCACCTGCACCGGCTCAAAGAACGTACCGTCATTGACAACGATAAAACCGAAATTCTTGGAATTACGAAGACTTCTGACCCATCCGCCGATGGTCACTGTCGTATCCAGATACTCATCCTTGCTGCGAAATAAATCCCTTATATTTACCAGATCCATACATTCCTCCATCCGCAACAGACGGGTGCGTCACTCTGCCGCATCCCGTCTGCCACTCTCTATCTCTTTTCTATTATCTTATCTGCATTGCTGTAAAAAATCAATGCTTATTCCTAATTGGCTGCGCCGGTCTCTTCCATGCCTTCTTCCGTCTCATATGTCGTAGATGCGTTTGTTGCACTTCCTGCCTCTGCTTCATCCGCAGCATCTTCTGTCACCGCGTCACTCTCCGTGTCCGCAGACGGATCCACCGTCACAACTGCCGTCTCAAGCAGCTGATCCAGCGCCTGGTCGTAGCGGTAGAGAGCTGCAAAATATCTCTTGCCATAGTCGGTATCTCCAAAACCGTAGATATTATACATCGCCTCCACAGACTCATATCCGTTCTGGCTTACCAGCTGTTCTGCATAAGCATCGATGTCGTCCTGGTTCACCTCAACACCAAGCTCATCCGCGATTGCATCCATAATGAATTCAAGACGGATGCTCTTCTCCATTCCCTCGTTCCAGTATGCTTCCATCTCCTCTACGGTCTTCCCGTAATAGGTGCTCACATAATCGGCAAGCTGGCTCTCATCTCCGTTGCAGTTCTGCTCGATGTACTGTCTTCTGTAATCGTCCACTCTCGCCGCAAGATAATCCTCCGGCACCTCGGCCTCGCAGTTGTCGATCAGATAATTCTGCACTGCGGTTGTCGTGTCCTTCTGCTTGTTGTACTCTGCACTGCTCTCCATGTAGCTGCGGATCTGATCGTACATCTCATCCACGGTATCCACCTGGAACTGCTCCTTGGCAAATGCGTCATCCACATCATCGATCGTCATTTCCTTCTGAACGGAGTTGACCGTAAATGTAAAGACTACTGCTTTTCCCGCCAGATCCGTGTTGCCATAATCATCCGGAAATGTCACGTCACAGTCGATCACATCTCCGACGGAAGCGCCCTTTAAGCCGTCCGTAAATCCGTCGATGTAGCCTGTCCCTGTGGCAGATGCGTTCTGGTACACATCAATGTTCTGATTCTCGGCGGTACCTCCGCTAAACGCTGTTCCGTCAAGCTTGCCAACGTAATCCACATTGACAATGTCTCCCTCCTCGACCGTGGTCTTGTCCGGATCTGCCGTATAGAACGGACCATAGTTGTCAAACATCTGCTTGAAATAGTCCTTTACCTTCTGGTCATCCACGTCATAATCCCCGGTGATCGTAACCGGAATCGCGCTGTAATCACAGAGTGTTACATAATCGCTTCCCTTCAGGTCAAACGCGCTGCTCGCACACGGAGTGCTTGTGATCGTACCGGAAACCGCACTGTCTGCACTGCCCTCGGTTGACGCTGCGCTCTCTGTCGCCTCTGTCGCTGCCGGATCGGCGTCCTTTGCTCCGCATCCTGCTGCACCAAATGCCATCATAGCGCAAAGCATCAGTGCTACTGTTCTCTTCTTCATATACAAATACCCTTTCTATTCCCTCTTTTGGCGAATTCTGTTTCGCCAACACTAACCTTAGTATCGTACCACATTTTCCTCAAAAAAGGAAGCAGACAAGCCAAACTTTCACAAATGTTTCAAATACAAGATTGCTTTTTTGCCGAATCAATGCTACAATTAAATGCAGTTTGATTGTAGGAGGATTTTACCATGAGTACCGTAAACATTGTATTGCTGGTTATTCTTGCCGTCCTCATTGTCGGCTTGATCGTATTATATTTTCTCGGCAAAAAGGCACAGAAAAAGAGAGACGAGCAGGAGGCGCAGCTTGCAGCCAACTCCCAGACCGTCTCCATGCTGATCATCGATAAAAAGCGATTGCGCCTGAAAGATTCGGGACTTCCGCAGGTTGTCATCGACCAGACACCGAAGATGATGCGCCGTTCCAAGCTTCCGATCGTAAAGGCAAAGGTTGGTCCGAAGGTGATGTCACTGATCGCAGACGAGGCAGTCTATGATCTGATTCCGCTGAAGAAGGAAGTCAAAGCGACCGTGAGCGGCATCTACATCACGAAGGTAACCGGCGTCAGAGGGCCTCTTGAGAAGCCGCAGGGCAAGAAGAGTTTCCGTGCGAGGATGCAGGAAAAAGCCAAGAAAGCCAACGCAGAGCTGGAAAAAGAAAAGGCAGAACTTGCCAAAGAGAAGGCAGCAAAGAAGAAGAAAAAATAAGCAGCTATTTAAAATGCAGGGAATTTCAGATTTTGAAATTCCCTGCATTTTTTGATTGAATATTCATGGTAATCTTGCAGTCCGCCATGTGCTCATAATTCACTTCCAGCGCATAATCCACTTTTACGGACAGATTGTGTTCCGTCTCCTCCACCTGCACTTTCGTGGCGTCAATTCCGATCAGCAGATTCCCGTACGGCGTATAATAATAGGTGACATTTTTCTTGTCCTTTTCAAACATCATATGTACATTCGTCTCACCGCGCTTCGTGATATCAAGTACCTCATCCCCGAGCTTGATGATATTTTTGGTGGTACCCGCCGTATCCTCCGCCACCTCGTCATACAGAATATAATGCCTGCCGTTCTTCTTATAATAGGAACCGGAGGTAATCACCTCTACCGGTTCACTGTTTTCTCCCCCAGCAAACTGAAGACCGCTGATGGAGATCAATACATCTTTTGTCATCGTTACACTCCCTTTTATCTCAACTCATATTACCGACTTTTGGCGGAATAATCAAGCCTATTCTTTCAGGTCGTCCAAAAATGTCAGATAGCGGCAGCGCACCTTATAATTTCCCTCCTCAAGCACCGCCCGGTATTCCTCCTTGGACAACACTTTTTTCAGTTCCTCCCCGGCGCTCTCATCCACGACTTCATACATACTTCCCTCAAAGCACATATTCGGGTACATGACGCACCACCAGTTATGACCTTCGCCCTCTCCGATCACAACCCGCAGCGCCTCATATTTCCCCGCCGGGAAGGTGAATTTTCCATATGTTTTGGACGGAAATTCCGTCTCCTCTATCGCGGCATGCACCTCGTACTCATATCCGGCTTCCCGCACCACCGCCTGCGCCGTCTCCGCAATCTCGGGCAGGTGCGCCTCCACCACCTGCTCGCACGCCTCTCTGTCCGGGACATCCGAAAGCAGCTCCGCCATCCGGCTTCCCACGGCATCGCGCACGGCAAGCTTTAAATTCTGATCCTCCACGGTGTCACTGTTGGCAAGCACATGGAACCGCAGCACCTTCCCAGCAATCTGCCCCTGTATTCTCTGATTTTTTCCATACTGCATTCCAAGAAGCGCAAGCAGCGTCACATTCATCCCCAACAACAAGTACCAGATCCATTTACGTCTTTGCATCACAACATTTTCTTCCTTTCCTCTGCTGTAAAAGACGATTCCCGTTCTGGTACTGTTTTATTCACTTTACGATAAATGAATCCAGTTTATTTTTACCCGGTAGACAACCTCCACCTCTTCTTCGTAGTTCTCCCCGCGCTCCTGGTACTCCTCATACCAGCCGCGCGCCGCGCCTCCGAGCTTCCTATAGCTGCCTGTCAGGTCCACCTGCTTCTCCTGCCGCACATTTGCTGCCATCCGGTTCATATAATCTTCCGCCGAAAGTGCAAGCTTTCCTTCATTCTCCTTTCCGCCGGTTCCCTGCACGCTCCCGCTGCAGTGAATCGTCACCACAACCTTCCGCACACCAGCCTTTTCCGTAAACGCGATCTCATTTGAGGCATCCGACAGCAGTAACATTCCCTCCTCCAACGGTAAACCGTACTCCCTCATGCGGTTTTGTGTAAAAAAAGCGAGTCTCGCTGCCTCCGCGTCAACCATGCCTGCCGGCATCCCACGCTTCCACACATAATACTGCTCCACCGCCGGTTTTTCGTCCTTCACGGTAACATACGGCAAAAACAGTGTCTCCTGCCGGTTGTCCATCTCCTGGTACAGCGATCCGATCGTGGGGTACGCCTGTTTTTTGATCTGGGACACATTTTCAAACTGTTCCTCCAGATAATCCCCGACCGCTTCTCCCAGCGTCTCACTCTGCGCCAACAGTGCTTCGGCATCCTCCGTGACCACCACATAGGCGTTGCGCGGCACCTCGCTCTTCTCCTTCAAAAACGCGAGCCACTCCTGCACGGCTGCCTCATCCTCCACAAATTCCTGTTCCAGGATCAGAACCTTCAGATGACTGTAATCCACCATCCGGTTTCCCGCCTGCTCCGCTTCATACCACGTCAGCCCGGCGTCCTTCGTGTCCCTCACCGCAATCTCAATCGGAAAATCACGATCCTCCAGCTCCGCGGGGGCACAGCCTGTCATCACAAGCAGGACAACTGCACAGATCACCGCAAGCGCAAGCAGCCTCCTTCCCCATTTTTTCTGTGCGGCAAAGACGGGGGCAAGCACCAGAAACGGCGTACCGACATACCACAAGAACCGCTCGTACCAGTCAAAGACCGCCCGGCTCCGGTAAAAACAGATCGCTGCCACAGACGCTGCCACCGCCACAGATCCATAGAAAATCCACATATAATTTTTCCCTTTTGGCATTTTGCGAATAGGTTTCCATAATTTCTCTGCTATGCTGCTTCCGTAAAAGACGCAGCTGTTTAAAAGTGCATACAGCGTAAAGAACCACACGCCGAACATAAACGCGTCTGTTCTTTTCAAAAAGCCGCCGGATATTTTTACCGTGCTCATCAGCGTGACCGCTGGATAGTCCATCCCTGCAAGCGCCGGCACCCCGAAAATTCCCTCCAGAACCAGATAGAGCACCGCATGAAGACATCCCACAAAAAGGATTGCCCTCTTTCCCGCCGTAAACAATGTTTCCTGCCGCCTGACATACGTTCCCGAAAATAGAAGCAGAAATGCAAAAGAAAGATTCAAAAACACCCCGTAGGCTCCGCCTGCCACGCCCTTTAAGCTGCTCATCCCAAGCGGCACCCAGTAGTCGGTGCACACTTCGTCCGCCGCCGCAAACAGCATGAGAAACAGCGGGATCAAAAGGAACCAGAACAGCATCTCATAGGCTCTCGCCCTCCCCTCTATTCCCCCCACAAGTCCATACAGCACCAGCAGCATGATAACCGAAAGGACCAGATAAAACGATTCTCCGCGCAGAAGATCCCTGAGAATAATGTCTGCAAACAGATATGCCACATACCCCGCAAGCAGCACCAGGTAGATCAGATAACCTGCCTGTACGATTCCTCCCCCGATTCTTCCCAGCTGCCGCTTCATATATTCCGGATAAGATTCCTGTGCGGGCGGCGCTATCCTGCGCAATATCCAAAGATACATAAGTGCTGCCGCCATCCCGATTCCGATCGACAGAATGCCGTCTCTCCACGCCGCCTTCGCGAGCATCTGCGGGACGAGAAGTGTACCGATGCCAAGCAGATCATACGTCATCAGCCGATACATCTGGCGTCCCGATATCCTGTTATTTTCTGAAAACATAGTCCGTTCCCTCTCTGTCACTGTTTCATCCGCAGCTTTCTGCGGTTATTCTTCTTCGCGTAGATCGGGCGTTTCCAGAGCAGCCGAAGCGGCTGCCGCCACAGGAAATCGCGTTCATCTTCATAATCATTCAGATCTGCCGCCACAAACGGCATCAGGTACGGCACGCCAAAGCTTTTTAAGTGCGACAGATGGATCAGCACCGCAAGCAGCCCTGCCAGAAATCCGAAAAAGCCGAGCCATGCGCAGATTCCGATAAAAAAGAACTTGAGCAGCCGGAACGCCGTTGCAAACTCCTCGTTCGGTACGGCGAACGAGCACAGCGCCGTAAATGAGATCACAATCACGACAATCGGACTTACCAGATTTGCCTCCACGGCTGCCTGCCCGATGATCAGTCCGCCCACAATTCCGATCGTATTCCCCATCGCTCCGGGCAGCCGCACTCCCGCCTCCCGCAGCAGTTCAAACGAAAGTTCCATGATAATCACCTCAATCACCGCCGGAAACGGCACGCCGCTCCTGGCGTCCGCAAAGGACAGCAGGAGCGTGGTCGGCAGAATCTGTGTGTGGAAATTGGTGACCGCCAGATAGAGTCCCGGCAGCGTCATGGCAAAAAACGACGCCAGATAGCGCAAAAGCCGCTCAAAGCTCGCGATCTCCCAGCGGTTATAGTAATCGTCGCTCGTCTTGATAAAGGAATTGTAATCGGTCGGCAGGATGAGCGCGATCGGCGAATTGTCCGACAGCACAACCACTCTGCCGTCAAGAATGGACATCGCCGCCCGGTCCGGCCGCTCGGTCGTCTGAAACTGCGGAAACGGTGAATACCATTTTTCCTCCGACAGCTGTTCAATGACTCCACTGTCGAGTACCCCGTCAATCTCAAATCCGTCCAGCTGCTCCTCAATCTTTGCCACCAGCTCGGGATAGACGATTCCTTCCATATAGACCAGATAGACGTTGGTGTTGGAGCGCACGCCCGTTTTTTTCTCTTTTACCTTGACCTGCGGCGACCGGATTCTCTTGCGGATCAACGCCGCATTCTGTTTTACCGAATCCCCGAATCCCTCGTTGGATCCCCGCACCACTTTCTCCGAGTCCGCCTCATTGACGCCCATATTCGGATAACCGTCATCCGGAATCTTGACCGCTTTCGCAAAACCGTCGACGAAAAAGATGGCTTCTCCGGTCAAAAGACCGTCCCCCGCCTCCTCGATCGTCGTAAAATAGGTTGCATCGGAGATTCCGAGGGCATTCTGTTCCAACACCCGCAGAATCTCCTCCCGCTCCAGCCCCCTTAAGTATTTTAAAACCTCTAACAGCGCCGAATTTCCCATATCTACCGAGACTTCAATGAACGTGAGGTAGCACGCCACGTCCCGGTTTTTTCCAAGATTCATACGCTTCTTCTTGATGTCGTCACAGGTGTGAAACAGTTCCTCCATATGTGCGATGTTCTCGTCGAGTCTCTCGCTGATCTTTGTCTTCTCCGCCACAGATTTTCTTCCTTTCCTAAAACAAAAACGGGGCAGGCATCCGCCTGTCCCTGTTAGTTTGTTCCATTTCGGGAAATTTATTCACTTTTCCTGTTCCCGTATCATTTCCTTCACCGCCGTCGCCTGATTCATGACGTGCTTGTGCATCGCCGCCGTCAGCATGGTCTTATCCTTTGCGGTAAGCCCCTCCACGATCTGGCTGTGCTCCCGGATCAGAATTGGGAAATTCTTTTCATCCTTTAAATATTCCACGCGGTAGCGGTACATCTGCTCCCGCAGATTGTTGAGCATGTTCTCCAGCTTGACGTTGCGCGTCGCATGATAGATGATGTCATGAAACCGCACATCCGCCTCCGCAATCCGCTTGACGTCCCCCGTCTTTGTGGATTCCTCGAACTCATGCATGGTATGTCTGAGCTCAGCAAGCTCCTCCTCGGAAATCTGTTCGCAGGCGATCGATGCCGCCAGTTCGTCGAGTGCATCCCGGATCTGCAAGACATCCTCCATGTCTTTTTCCGTCATCCGCGCAACTTCCGCACCTTTTCTTGGAATCGTGACCGCCAGTCCCTCCTGCTCGAGCATACGGATCGCCTCACGGATCGGCGTGCGGCTCACCCCAAGCTTTGCTGCCAGCTGCAGCTCCATAAGACGCTCCCCCGGCTTAAGCTCTCCTTTTAAGATCGCTTCCCGCAGTGTGTTAAACACCACATCCCGAAGCGGAAGGTATGCATTCATGTTCAATGTCAGATCCTCTGTCATAAGTACCTCCTTCTGCTTTGTTATCTGTTTCTGCCCGTCTTCTCCTCACCGCGCATTGTTGTATATGCTTGTCAGGTAAACCTGTTTTGCAAGATTTGATTCACGCATTGCCTCGTATGCAGCCACGGCTGTATCCCCGTTGGCAAACAGGCCAAAGACCGTTGGACCGCTTCCGCTCATCATTGCATGGACTGCACCGTGCTCCATCATATGCTCCTTGATCTCTGCAATGACCGGATAATTGGGAATCGTAACTGTCTCCAGCACATTTCCCATATGACCTGCGATCTGCTCCAGATTCTTCGCCCGGATCGCACCGATCAGCCCATCAATATCCGGATGCACGGTATCCGCATCCAGCTTCAGATTCTCATAGACAAATTTTGTGGAAACCCCGATCTGCGGCTTGGCAATCAGCACCGGACATTTGACCATCGGAGGAAGCGCCGATAATTTTTCACCGATCCCCTCCGCGAGCGCCGTTCCGCGCATAATGCAGTAGGGAACATCCGCGCCGAGCTTCACACCGCGCGTCATCAGATCCTCCTTAGAAAGCCCCAGATCAAAAATGCGGTTCATTCCATATAATACGGCCGCAGCGTCCGTGCTTCCGCCTGCCATGCCGGCTGCCACCGGAATGTGCTTGTGCAGCTTTACATCAATACCGTCCCCAATGTCAAATTCCTCTTTGAGCAGCGCCGCCGCCTTGTATACGAGATTGTTTTCATTTGTCGGCAGAAACGCAAGGTTGGTCGACATGGTAATCCTGCCCGATTGATTGCGCATAATCTCCAGCCGGTCAAACAGGTGGATCGTCTGCATGATCATCCGCACCTCATGGTAGCCGTCCTCTCTCTTCCGCACCACATCAAGCCCGAGATTTACTTTTGCCAGTGCTTTTACCGAAATCTCTTTCATAATGCCCCCATGTTTTTTTAATGTATTTTGTATACAGACTGAATCTTACCATGACTTGTCCAAAAGGTCAATTATCTCTCCTTCTTTTTACGCAATAAAATTTCTCAAAAATCTAAACCGGGCAATGCTTCCTGCCGATATAGAAGATGAGACAAAGAGCAGGCATGGATGCCTCCTGTCAATTATTTTAAACCGATCCAAGGGAATGGAGGAATGAATTATGGCAATTAACAGTATCACAAACTCAGTAGCAGCACAGCAGGCTTCTACTTATACCGCAACAAAGACGGACTATACAGAGAAAAAAAGCGAGAGCAGCACAAAGACAGATACCGGTGTCGTATATGAGAAGAGTTCTGATCAGACATCCGGCACAGTTACAAAGAAAACCGATTACGCACTTGTCAACAAGTTAAAGGCAGATGCCGAAGAGCGTACCTCCCAGCTTCGCAGTCTTGTAGAAAAGATGATGACCAAGCAGGGTGTTGCCATCGGTACCGCTGATTCTATGTGGAGCTTCCTTGCAAAAGGTGATTTTACCGTAGATGAAGCCACCAGGGCACAGGCACAGGCAGATATTGCCGATGACGGTTACTGGGGCGTCGACCAGACTTCAGACCGTATTCTTGATTTTGCAAAAGCACTTTCCGGCAACGATCCGGAAAAAGCCGATCTTCTTCTTGACGCTTTCAAGAAGGGATTCAAGGAAGCAACCAAGTCCTGGGGACAGGATCTTCCGGACATCTCACAGCGCACCTACGATGCCGTTGTGGAGAAGTTCAACAAGTGGAAGAACGGAACCGAGGAGACGGAGGCTGCCCAGACGCAGGCATAATCCGAATTTAAAACGGGATACGTTTTCTTATAAGTAATAGAGATGTATGACGTTCCAAATGCAACCGGGGCGGCAATTCTAATCGCAAAATCCGGTATTTCTAACCATGCCGCGTCGAACATCCTTGAACATCTGTGTTTTTCCAAGTTTGGAACATTCCACGTGGTGTGTCCACAAACTGCAGACAATTTTAGGACTTTTGTGTGTGCCCCTTGTTGGCACCCAGACAACAGATGGCGAAATGCCATCTTTATGTCAAACAAAACATAACCGCGCGAACCGAAACTCGTTATCATCTGCTATTGAAAACAGGGCAGATGATAACTCAGACATCGGCTTCGCGCGGTTATGTTTTGCATTCACTTGTTCAATTCCGGTACGTCATCTGCGGCTGTCTGGCAGCCTCCATCTGTTTCTGACGTTTGTGTCTGCCGTGTACGGTACAGAATCCGACGACCGCCGCCACAACGTCCAGCACAAAGATAAAGTGCAGTATCGACAGGGCAACTGCTGCCCCCACGGACAGCTTTTTTTCACTGCACGCCCGAATGCAGCCGCACAGTCCATAGATGGACGGCGGTATCAAAAACAGGACATCCGCAATCCACATCACGCCGATAATCGCGACTCCGCCGAACATAAACGTCGCAAATCCCGCCAGCACCATAAACGCCGCCAGCAGATAATACGGGATATAGCACAGCTTCATCAGCATATCCCACAGAAGCAGCGCCTGCGCGCTGGTTCCTGCCGCCGTCTGATAGATGACCCAGACGACATTTAAGAGCACGACCACCGTGTAGACAATGCAGATTGTCGTCTGCGTCATCTGCAATCTGGAATCGCCCGCCATGATATAGGCTCCGGACGAATCTCTGTCCGGTCTTCCCATGCCCACAGACAGAACCACAAAAAGCAGATACGGTAAAATCAGCAGAAGAATCGGTGTCACTATTCCAATTATTTTTTTCATATCATTCCCCGCTCTGTGCTCTTACGCCTGCTGTTCCCCCAGAATCTTCTCAATGCTTGCCAGCTTTACGCAGACTACAAAAATCTGTGTTGCCGTTGTAAGATCCTCCAGCGACGGATACGACGGAGATATACGGATGACGGAATCTTTCGGGTCCTTGCCGTACGGGAACGGTGCTCCTGCCGGTGTCATCACAACTCCTGCCTTTTTCGCCTTATCTACCACGCTCTTCGCGCATCCCTCCAGCGTCTCATAGGTGATAAAATATCCCCCCTTCGGGCTGTACCAGCTTCCGACGCCGAGATCCTTTAACTCCTTGTCGAATGTGTCCAGAATCATCTCAAACTTCGGTCTGAGGGAAGCTGCATGCTTTCTCATGTGCTCCGTGATACCGTGCACATCTTTAAAGAAGCGCACATGGCGAAGCTGATTCACCTTATCATGACCGATCGTCTGGATCTTCAGCTGCTTCTTAATATCCTCCAGATTGTTCGCGGAAGTTGCAATCGCAGCCAGACCGGAACCCGGGAAGCTGATCTTGCTGGTCGAGCAGAACTTGTATACCATATCCGGATTGCCCGCGCGCTTGCACTCTGCCAGAATCTCGATCAGATGATCCTGATCCATATCATATAAATGATGTACACAGTAAGCGTTATCCCAGTAAATACGGAAGTCTTTTGCCGCCGGTTTTAATCTGGCAAAACGGCGTACCGTCTCATCCGAGTAGGTAATTCCCTGCGGATTGGAGTATTTCGGCACACACCAGATTCCTTTGATCGCCTCATCCTTGCTGACAAGCTCCTCCACCATATCCATATCCGGTCCTGTCGGAAGCATTGGAACATTGATCATCTCAATGCCAAAATATTCCGTGATGGCAAAATGTCTGTCATAGCCCGGAACCGGACATAAGAACTTCACCTTGTCAAGCTTGCACCACGGCGTATTTCCCATCACACCGTGTGTCATGGAGCGTGAAATCGTATCGTACATGATATTTAAGCTGGAATTGCCGTAGATAATGATATTTTCCGGATTGCACTCGATCATATCGCCAATCAGCACTTTCGCCTCCTGGATTCCGTCCAGTACACCGTAGTTGCGGCAGTCCGTTCCATCCTCGCATGCGAGATCGGAATAGGACGAGAGAACATCCATCATGCCCATAGACAGATCCAGCTGTTCCTGGGATGGCTTTCCTCTGGACATGTCAAGCTTCAATCCCCGCTGCTGGAACTTCTTGTATTCTGCTTCCAGATGTTCCTTCTCTTTTAACAGTTCCTCTTTGCTCATCTCCTGATATGACTGCATTGTTCCTTCCTCCTGCTATCTGTATATACATTTTATATGAACCTTATTTCTAAGGCTGCATCCCTTTTATTTTTTCAAAATATTCCCGGATTGTTTTCTCATAGCCGTTCTCCGACGGATGATAAAACATGCGGTCTGTCAGACCGTCCGGCAGATACTGCTGCTTCACATAATGATTCGGATAATCATGCGCGTATTTGTAACCGACGCCGTGTCCCAGCTTCTGTGATGACTTATAATGTGCATCCTGCAGGTGCACCGGTATCGGTGCCGTCATGGTATCCCGCACCGCCGCCATGGCATCGCTGATGGCACAGACCGCAGAATTGCTCTTCGGTGCGCTCGCCACATAGGTCACCGCCTGCGCTAAAATGATCTGCGCCTCCGGCATACCGATGCGCTCCACCGCCTGTGCCGCCGATGTGGCGACCACAAGCGCCATCGGATCTGCATTGCTGACGTCCTCCGCCGCACAGATCATGATACGCCTTGCTATAAACTTGATGTCCTCTCCCGCATACAGCATCCGCGCAAGATAGTAGACTGCCGCATCCGGATCGGAACCCCGCATACTTTTGATAAAAGCGGAGATCGTGTCGTAATGGTTATCTCCGGACTTGTCGTATTTGACCACGCGCTTCTGGATACATTCACTGGCAACCGCAAGCGTGATGTGAATCTTCCCGTCTGCACTCCGCTCCGTCGTCAGCACGCCGAGTTCGATCGCCGTGAGTGCCGCGCGGGCATCCCCGTTCGCAACATCCGCCAGAAATTCCAGCGCATCGTCATCAATCACGGCATCGTAAGCGCCCAGTCCCTTTTCCCGGTCGGTTACCGCACGGAGAATCAATGTCCGGATATCATCCTTCGACAGACTCTTCAGCTCAAAAATGATGGATCTGGACAACAAAGCTCCGTTGACCTCAAAATACGGATTCTCTGTCGTTGCACCGATCAGAATGATCGTGCCGTCCTCCACGAACGGAAGCAGATAATCCTGCTGCCCCTTATTGAAGCGATGAATCTCATCGATAAAGAGGATCGTCTTCCTGCCGTACATTCCCTGGTTGTTCTTCGCCTGCGCGATCACTTCCTCCATGTCCTTCTTGCCGGCAGAAGTCGCATTGATCTGTAAAAACTCTGCGCTCGTCGTATGCGCGATGACTTTTGCAAGCGTCGTCTTACCGGTTCCCGGCGGACCGTACAGTATGATGGAACTCAGCTTATCCGCTTTGATTGCACGGTACAGCAGCTTATCTTTTCCTATAATATGCTGCTGCCCCACCATCTCATCCAGCGTCGTGGGGCGAAGTCTGGATGCAAGCGGCGCCTCCGTTTCCTTTTGTTGTTCTCTCATATATTCAAATAAGTCCATGTCAAAACCTGCTTTCTGATGTATAAAAATTCCCGGTCACTGCCTTCCGGCGCATGTCCGTGCGCAGCGTACACTTGACCGTTTTGAATTTTCTTCATGTAAAACTTGCATTTTTTTAATGATTCGTGGTTTTAATCATGTTTTTTCCAAAAAATATGACAGATTACAACATCAAAATTGCATCACTTCTATTACAATACACGATATATGCCCTTTTTACAAGTAAAAATATGCATTTTCTCTGTTGTGCACGATTTTCCACGGAAATCATTTTCTATACTGTAACAAATTGATCGGAGGGTTGCAAGTCCCACCGTGTCTCACTCCAGCAGAATATCCTCCACCGTCACAAATGTATACCCCTGTGCCTTCAATTCATCGATGATCTTAAATGCGGCCAGCACGGACGACTCCGACGCATCATGAAGCAGAATAATATCATTCTCCTCGACATCCCCCAACACGCGCTGCGCAATGACCGATGAGTTGCTCGTCGCCCAGTCTTTCGGATCGACATCCCAGAGCACCTCAATCATTGTCGTCTCATAATCCAGATTCGGTTTCCAGCACCCGAACGGCGGCCGGATATACTCCGGGAACACGCCGATAATTTCATGAATCGCTGCATTCGTCTTATCCACCTGCTCGATCGCCGCCGCATCGGTCAGATTGCTCAGATTGACATGTTCATAGGCGTGTGTCCCGATCAGATGTCCGCCCTCATGGATTTTCTTCACAATCTCCGGATACTGCTCCACTTCTTTTCCCAACAGAAAAAACGTGGCGCTCACACCACGTTCCTTCAATCCCGAAAGAAGCTCCTCCGTATAGTCCGGATTAGGTCCGTCATCAAATGTAATTGCCACTTTTTTTGCCAATTCATCCATCGCCATCGCCTCCCTGGCCTTTGTTGGCACACGCAGGGATACCTGCATGTAAAAAGCCGCACAACACCCCGCCGCCATGCATGCCATTCCTGCTGCCACCCAGATCAGTCTGCTTCTTTTCTTTTTATTATAAAACCCGCTTCCTGCTATGCGCACCTCTACTCTGACCTTTATGCTCTGTCACTTAGAGTATATTCCGAAAAGCGCGATGCTATCACTTCATTGCCGAAAACGCTCACATAAACTGATTGCCGCCCGGCTCCTGAACGTCATAGTAATCTCTAAAATAATCGTAGGGATCATTATAGTAATCGTAGCCGCCACTGCCATCACCGTCATACCATCCGTCGTTTCCGTCACCGTCATACCATCCGTCATTTCCGCCACCGTCATACCATCCGTCGTTTCCTCCGCCATCATAACTGCCATTTCCATCGCCGTCGTACCATGCATCACTTCCATCGCTGTCATAGCTGTCATCATACTGATCGTATAGGAGATCTTCGTATGTAATCCCCGCATTTGTCATTCCGAACCACATGGCAAGATATAAAACGACAGAAAGCACCATTGAGATCGCCGCTGTGATGATTCCACCGATTGCAAGACCTTGCTCCTTATTTTTCGTGATCTGAATGATTCCGAAAATGACCGCCAGAATTGCCGTCACCCAGTTGATGCAGGTACAAAACAGCAGCACAGACACGATTCCAAGTATAAGCGATGCAATGCCATATCCTCTGCCGTCCCCTTTCTGTTTCTGCTGCGGCATTCCCGGATTCATTCCATTCGCATTCGGCGTCCCTGCATATGCTCCTCCAGGGTTCATTCCGTTCGGATTCTGCATCCCTGCATATGCTCCTTCCGGCGCCACGGCAGCCCGCTCAAACGCCAGACGCGGCGCGCCGTTTGCCAGATGAATCACCCCGCAGTACACAAATCCGTTTTTTTGCAGAAGATGCTGCATAATGCGGTTGTCCTGATGCGTGTCAGCCCTAAGACTGCTGCAGCCATGCATTTTTGCCTGCTTGGCACACCAGGAAAAGCAGATTCCCGCCACGCCGCGGAGCCGTCCGGCGGATGCCAGCCGGTGCACGGTTCCATAACTTCCATTCGTGTGCCACATTCCCTGCCCAATCTGCCGGTAGGTCGGATCCTCCCCTTCTATATAGGAAAACACAGCCTCAATCACACTGTCCCTGTCAACTACATAACTGACTCCGCGTGCGATATCCTCCTCAATCAACGTCCTGGACGGATATCCCGCCACCCACTGGTTGGGGTTGCCGGACGCGTGCATATACTGCACCGCCCTCGCATATATCTGCATGATCTGCTCCAGATCCTGTATAGCTGCTCTGCGAATCATCATCTGACTGTTCCTCTCTTTTCTAACCTCTCATCCACCGGATGTTCTGCAATATACTTTTCCAATATCTCAGCGGCATCCCCGACAAGTTCCTTGCAGGGGCGCTTTTTATAATACTCTGCAGTCCGTTCCTTCGGTGTCGGTTCTTCCCGCTTTACCGATAAACCAAGCAGTTCCCGACAGACAATCGAACCGTTTTTTTCCTCAAACGCCTTCGCCAGTTCCTGGATTCTCGCATAGTGTGCCGCTTTTTCCTCCCGGGCGCCCGGGTCGTCATAGCCGTATAATATGCCCGCCGTAAGAAACATCCCGCTGACCGCTCCGCACACCTCGCGCAGTCTTCCCATTCCGCCGCCGAAAGACGAGCTGAGTGCCGCCGCCGTGTGCGTATCCATTCCATGTAAATCCGAAAACGCCAGAAATACCGACTGCGCACAATTATATCCTTCTTCAAACAGTGCCATCGCACGCTCTCTTCTCATCCTATTCCCTGCCTCACATTTCTTTCAGAATACCTTAACTATATAACTTTTCCTACATTTTCTCAACGATTATGTTATAATAGTTCCAATCTCAAAACAGGAAAGGAGCGGAACTTTGGTTCCAGACACACATGAGTACATTGAACCTTACCCTGCTCACAGATCTCTATGAGCTGACCATGATGCAGGGATATTTTAAAAATCATAATCAGGATGTTGTCGTCTTTGACGCCTTTTACCGCAGCAATCCCTGCGACGGCGGTTATTCCGTCTGCGCAGGTTTAGCGCAGGTCATCGACTACATCGAGAATCTGCATTTCGATACGGACGACATCAACTATCTTCGCAGTCTGAAAATATTTGACGAAGATTTTCTGGAATATCTGAGCAATTTCAAATTTTCCGGCGACATCTACGCCGTCCCGGAAGGTAGCCTGATCTTCCCGCGAGAGCCTCTGGTAAAAGTTGTCGCTCCGATCATGGAAGCACAGTTAATCGAGACTGCCATCTTAAATATCGTCAACCACCAGTGTCTGATCGCGACCAAGGCCGCCCGCGTCTGTTACGCGGCCAAGGGCGATAATGTCATGGAGTTTGGTTTACGGCGCGCACAAGGTCCGGATTCCGGTACCTACGGTGCCAGAGCTGCCGTAATCGGCGGCTGCAACGGCACTTCCAATGTTCTCGCCGGTCAGATGTTCCATGTGCCGGTACTCGGCACGCACGCCCACAGCTGGATCATGAGTTTTCCGGATGAGTACACTGCGTTCCGCAAATACGCCGAGCTCTACCCGTCCGCATGTATTCTGCTCGTGGATACCTACGACACGTTAAAATCCGGTATTCCGAATGCCATCCGTGTCTTCACCGAGATGCGCAATGCCGGTATCCCGCTGACTTATTACGGAATCCGCATGGACAGCGGCGACCTCGCCTACCTCTCCAAGCAGGTGCGCAAAATGTTGGACGAAGCCGGTTTTTCGGACGCCGTGATCTCCGCTTCCAACGACCTTGACGAATACCTGATCGAAAGCTTAAAATTGCAGGGCGCAACCATCAGCTCCTGGGGTGTCGGCACAAATCTGATTACCTCGAAGGACAACCCTGCCTTCGGCGGTGTTTACAAGCTTGCCGCCATCCGCACTGCAGACGGAAGTTTCCAGCCGAAGATCAAGTTATCTGAGAATGTAGAAAAAGTCACAAATCCCGGCAACAAGACATTTTACCGCGTCTATGACAAAAAGACCGGCAAGATCAAGGCCGATCTCATCTGCCTGTACGATGAGACATTCGACGAGAGCGAAGACTTAAAGCTGTTTGATCCGAACGCTCCCTGGAAAAAGACGAGACTTCCGGGCGGAAGCTACACGTTGCGTGAGATGCTGATTCCAGTAATAAAGAACGGAAAAACTGTCTACACTTCCCCGAGCGTCATGGAGATCCGTGAAATCTGTAACCACGAAAAAGACACCATCTGGGATGAAACCAAGCGTTTCGTCAACCCGCAGGAGATCTATGTCGACCTCTCCCAGAAGCTCTACGATATGAAAACGGCTCTCTTAAACGAAATGAGTATGGATTCTTAATAGCAGGCAATCCCTGGGCTGTACCAGAGAGAACTTTTTCGGATAATGCATGTGTATAAAGTTCCAGCTGTAACCGTCAGCAGCATTCTGACCGCAAAATCCGGTATTTCTAACCACACCGCGTCCGGCATCTTTGATGATCCGTGTCTTTCCAAGCTTTGAACACTCCGCAGGATGTGTCCGCAAGCCGGCAGACAATTTTAGGACTTTTGTGTGGCGCTTATTGCCACTGATGAGCAAAACATAACCGCGCGAAGCCGATGTTTGAATTGGCATCTGCCTTATTTTCAATAGCAGATGCCAACGAGTTTCGGTTCGCGCGGTTTTATATTGTCTGTGAAGAAGTGGCATTAGCGCCACTAGAAAGTCCGCTCATTGTCTGCGGGTTGTCGGACACACCCTGTGGATTGTCAAAGCGTGGCAAAGACACAGAATTGGATACCGGACGCGGCATGGAAGAAACACTCGAATTTTGCTTCAAAGAATGCTGCCGCCGGTTACATTCTGGAACTTCATACCATGCATTGTCCGAACTAATCTCTCACAAATACAGTGCAGGGATTCCCGCTAGTTGAATCCGACCACTTTCTGTGAAAGCTTATACGCCGCAACGGAGATCTTTCTTCCGCCTTTTCCCGGCAGATTCATCGTATTGCCGAGGATTCCAGCACGCAGATGGTGGAACAGGCGAATATCCTTTTCCTTAATATATTTCCAGAGTTCTCTCTTCTTCTCCAGATTCTCCTCCGTGCCGGAGCGGATCAGCATGATCGTCGAGATGACCGTGATGATCTCCAGATAGTTGAACATATAATGTCTGAGCTTGCGGTTTGGAATTTTCCACAGGTCAAACGCATCGACCATAATCTTATTCACACGGATCTGCTGGTCAATGCGGGAAATCATCACTCTCTCATTGACGGACTGATCGTCTCTTCCGATAAAATACCGGTAAAAATCCACATCCATATAATAGAGCGTCCGCACACTCGGAAGCGGCTTGTATACATAGATGTTATCCACATAGAAGGTGTGCTTCGGCAGTTCCAGTCCACATTCCACCAGAAGCTTCGTGCGGTAGATCACGGAATGCATGAGAATATACTGTCCCTTATGGAAATGTCCTGCTTCCTTCCATGTAAATATCCGGTCTTTCGGGAGATTGGAGCAGCGCATGACTTTTTTATGCTTCACTCCCTCTTTCTCATATACATAATTAGCAATAAACATATCCAGCACTCTGTCACCGCCGGAAATCTCCCGTAACTTATCCAGAATCTTGCGGTAGGCGTCCAGATCCACCCAGTCATCACTGTCCACTACCTTAAAATAAAGCCCGGTGGCATTGCGGATACCCGTATTGACCGCCTCGCCGTGGCCACCGTTCTCCTGATGAATCGCCCGGATAATCCCCGGATACTTTTTCTCATACGCATCCGCAATCTCTGCCGTGCGGTCATGCGATCCGTCATCCACGATCAAAATCTCCACATCATCCCCGCCCGGAAGCAGCGACTCGATACACTTTTCCATATATGCTTCCGAATTGTAGCACGGAATCGCAAATGTCAACAATTTCATTTTCTAATCTCTCCTTTATCTCCGCAAAAGAAAACCCGGCTTTCTTCCCAAAAGGCAGATTTTCCGTCACACTCTTACAATCTGTCTGCCAGTTCCATGGCGCGCTTCACCATCGCGTCGATGTTGTAATAGCGGTACTCCGCCAGCCGTCCGAGCAGATGAAAATGCTCCATGCCAGCCGTGAGTGCCCGGTATTTTTCGTACAGCGCCTGATTTTTCTCATTCAAAATCGCATAGTACGGAATCTCTCCCTCTGCTCCCGTATACGCAAACGGATACTCCTTCACGATCGTGGTGCCGTCCGTATCCTTCTGCCCGGTCAAAAACTTGAATTCCGTGATACGGGTAAAATCCTCGTTCACAGTGTAGTTGACCACACTGTGTCCCTGGTAAGACGCCCCGTCGTAATGCTCAAACCGGAAATCCAGCGAGCGGTACGGCAGTCTTCCATACCTGCATGCAAACAATTCGTCCAGCGCGCCGGTGTAGATCACGTCGCCGTCGAATTTTTCGCCGTCAAAATAAATCTCATTGTCCGCAAAGCGCATGCGGCTTAAGCAGTCCGTGCCGCACTCCACCGTGATCCCCGGATGGGAAAGCATCTTCTCAAACATTTCCGTAAATCCGTTCGCCGGCACTCCCTGATACTTATCCTGAAAATAGCGGTTATCATAGGAGATTAACACCGGGACACGCCCTGTGACCTCCGGACTGATCTCCTCCGGCTTCTGCCCCCACTGCTTCATCGTGTAATATAAAAATACATTCTCATACACATACTGTGCAATCTCGCGGATATCCGCATCCTCGTTCTCGCGCAGCTTCATGATCGGCACACGCGAACCCTCGCCGTAGGTTTCGATCAGCTTTTGCTCCAGCCGGTCGGCTTTCTCCTTCCCGTATACCATATGTAACGTATTTAAGTTAAACGGCACCGGAATCAGCTGATCCCCGACCTTTGCGACCACCTCGTGCCCGAACAGGTACCAGTCTGTAAAACGCGATAAATATGCAAACACTTCCTCCAGACCTGTGTGAAAAATATGCGGTCCGTAATTATGAATTAAAATGCCGTGGGCATCTTTCTCATCGTAACAGTTTCCCCCGATATGCGGTCGGCGTTCCATGACAAGGACACGCTTTCCTTTTTCCTCTGCCAGCTTTCGCGCTGCCACCGCTCCGGCAATTCCGGCTCCAATGACAATACAATCGTACATGTCTCCTCCGTTCTGCGGTACTGCCCGCATTGTCTTAACATTGACCTGTTTCATTATACAGGATTTTCCACAGTACGCCAATTTATTTTTTCCTTAAGGTTTTCAAAATATCCACTGAAAAATGTCCACTTCCTTCATTTGTTCATATTTTATTTACAAAATACTAATAAACTTGGCATACGCTGGTCATATTTCCATTTTATAGTATAGATAAAGTTAAGACAGCAAGTTAAATTTTTCATAGAACTTTTTCATTCCTGACAAGTGCTTGTCAGGTCACCTTGCTTAGAAATAGGCAAGGTTCCTCCCAGCAGATAGTGAATTTATTTCACTTTCCATACACACAATCTTTTTCATATGAAAAGCCGGTGCAATGCACCGGCTCCCTCTTTTTTACAAACTTTTTTATCTTTCTTGATCTTAATCAAATTCCTTTTTTAAATAACCCGCATATGCTGAAAATGCCGACGGAATGGCATAACGCTCTCTCGCATCCCATGCATCCACAAAAATCAGTCCGCCTTCCCCGTCCGCTTTCTCTTCCGGGGTGCGCCCATTTCCTGACTCCGGTTCCTTTTCTGCGGCAAAGCCGGCTTCCTCCACCAGAATGACATATCCACTCATCCTCCACTCGATATGGGAAAATATGTGCTTTGCATCCGCAAGCTTCTCGATTCGCAGCGGAGCAAACTGCTGTTCCTTTACATAGGAAAGGACTTCCTCCGCACTTAATGCGCCAGACAGATTCGGCAGCTCATACAGCCCGGCGAGCAGCCCCTTCTTCGGGCGCTTGCGGATTGCCACCTTTTCTCCATCCCGGATGACAAGCACCGTGCGCTCCTCAATGCGGCGCGCCTTCGCCTTGCTTTTTACCGGAAAATCCATCACACGCCCCTGTGCTCTCGCAAGGCACATCTTACTCCACGGACATTCCTCACAGAGAGGTGCGCCGTTCGGCACACAGACCGTCGCCCCGAGCTCCATCATCGCCTGATTGAGCGCGCCTGGAACATTTTCATCGCGAAGGGCACGCCGAAGCTCCTCAGGAACCGTAAGTTCCCGCATCATCTCTCCCAGCTGCGCTTCCACCGCACTGCGGAACGACTGTTTCATGATGTCGGTATCATCTGTCGCCACACGTGTCAAGATCCGCAGCACATTTCCGTCTACCGCAGGCACCGGTATCCCATAGGCGATCGATGCGATGGCACCCGCTGTGTAGGAACCGATCCCTTTCAATTCCAAAAGCTTCCCATAATCCGCCGGAAGCACTCCATCATACTCCTCCGTCACGGTGACTGCGGCTTTCTGCATATTTCTCACGCGGTTGTAATAACCAAGCCCCTCCCAGAGCTTCATCAATTGATCCTCCGGACAGGCTGCAAGCGCCGCCACATCCGGCAATGCTTTTAAAAAGCGCTCATAATACGGCTTTACTGCCTCCACTCTGGTCTGCTGCAGCATGATTTCCGAGACCCACACGCGGTAAGGCTCCGGTCTCTCACGCCACGGGAGCACCCGCGCGTGATCTACAAACCACGCAAGCAGAGGCTCTGCCAACTGGTTCAGATGATAATTTTCCAGCATTCTCTTCTCCGTCTCTACTGTCAAGCGTTTAAATCCAGGTCAAACTGCGCCACAAACGCCGCAATTTTTTCCAGACATTTCTTTATCACATCCTTGGAATATGCATAGGAACACCGGATGTATCCCTCGCCGCAGCTTCCAAAGGCATCTCCCGGTATCACCGCCACCTTCTGCTCCTGCAAAAGTCTTCTGCAGAACTCCATTGAGGTAAGCCCGGTCTCTTTGATCGAAGGGAACACATAAAATGCTCCCTCCGGCTCAACCACCTTAAGTCCCATTGCCCGGAATCCGTCCACCATCAGGTGGCGTCTCTCGTCATACTCCCGGCGCATCACATCGATCTCCTCGTCCCGCACCGGACTCGTGAGTGCTTCTAACGCCGCATACTGGGACGTCGTTCCCGCTGACATCGTCGTGAACTGATGGATCTTGTTCATATGGAAAATGACCTCCGCCGGCCCCGCCGCGATACCCATACGCCATCCGGTCATTGCAAACGCCTTGGAAAAACCGTTTAGAACCACGCAGCGCTCATACATATCCGGCAGCGCCGCGATCGACACATGCTTCTTGCCATAGGTGAGCTCCGCATAGATCTCGTCCGTAATCACAAAGAGGTCATGGGCGAGCACTACCTCGCGGATCGCCTCCAGATCCGCCTTTTCCATGATGGCACCCGTCGGATTATTCGGGAAAGAGATGAGAAGCACTTTTGTCCGCTCTGTGATCTTCTCCTCCAGTTCCTCCGCCATCAGACGGAACCGGTTCTTCGCCTGCAGCGGAATTGACACCGGAATTCCTCCGCACAGTTCCACGCAAGGGATGTAGGACACATAGGCAGGCTCAACCACCAGAACCTCGTCTCCCGGATCCACCAGCGCACGCAGCGCCAGATCAATCCCCTCGCTTGCCCCCATTGTGATAAGGATCTCATCCGCCCGGTCATAGTGCAGATCGAACTTTTCCAGATACTCCGCTGCTGCCGCACGCAGCTCCACGGTACCGCGGTTGTCAGTATACTTTGTCTCGGCGCGCCGGATGGAAGCGACCGCCGCCTCCCTGACATGCTCCGGCGTCTGGAAGTCCGGCTCCCCGACGCCCAGAGACAGAGCCCCGTCCATGGTATTGGCAATATCGAAAAAATCCTTAATACCGGAATCCGGCATCTCCACAACAACTTTTGACAGATAAGATCTCTTTGTGCTCATATGTATGACTCCTTAGTAACGTACTCATTTTAGGATTTATTATACCCCCTTTCTTTCCAAATGAAAATACTGTTTTCTATTGACAAATTTTAGAAAACGCTGTACTCTAATATTAGTAATTTGTTAATTTTTTATCAAACTATTCAGGAGGGTTTTAGAATGAGTGAATTTAACAATTTGAAATTGGAAATCGCTGACCAGACTGCTGTTCTTTCCATTTCCAGACCAGCAGCTCTTAACGCATTAAACAGTGAGACTCTTGACGAGTTAAACACGGCTCTGACTGAGATCGAAGCTATGGACGATGTCAAGGTTGTCATCTTAACCGGCGGTCCGGACAAGAAGGGCAACGAGTTCAAGTCTTTCGTTGCAGGCGCTGATATCTCCGAGATGGTGAACTTCACCGCTCCGGAAGCAAGAGCATTCGGCATCAAGGCTTCTGTTCCATTTTTCAAGTTAATGAATATGCGTCAGGTTACCATCGCTGCTGTCAACGGTTTTGCTCTCGGCGGCGGATGTGAGATCGCTATGGCGTGTGATATCCGTATCGCATCCGACAATGCTGTTTTCGGACAGCCGGAGTGCGGTCTTGGTATTATCCCTGGATTCGGCGGTACCCAGAGACTTGCCCGTCTTGTTGGTATGGGACGTGCCAAAGAAATGATCTTTACCTGTGACAATATCGATGCCAACGAAGCATACCGCATCGGCCTTGTAAATAAGGTTGTCGCAAAAGAAGAACTGATGGCTACCGCAAAGGCTATGGCTGCAAAGATCATCTCCAAGGGAAGCTACGCAGTCTCCGTTGCCAAGGCAGCAATCAACAACGGCTACGACATGGACATCAAGAATGCCGTTGAGATGGAAGCAAACCTCTTTGGTGTTGTCAACGACACACATGACAAGAAAGAGGGAATGGGCGCATTCCTTGAGAAGAGAGCTGCCAATCTGACAGATTTCTAAACATCGTACACCAGGACTTGACGTTTGGTTCTAAAAACGCTACCATATTTTATAGAAAGACAGCCGGCTATCTTTAGCCGGCTGTTCTGGTATCAGCATACAATACATAGAAAGGTGGTTTTTGATATGTTTGACAAAATCATTGGTTTCATCGGTGCCGGCAACATGGGCAGCGCCATGATCGGCGGCATCTTAAACGCCTCCCTGGTAACCACGGGGCAGATAATCGCCAGTGCACACTCCAAGGAGACACTCGACGCCATTCACAGCCGGTTTTCCATCGAGACGACACTCTCCAATGAGACGGTCGCCGAGCGCAGCGATATTCTGTTTCTCGCCGTCAAGCCGAACAAATTTGATGAGGTGATTCCGCAGATTGCCCCGCATGTGAAGAGCAGCTGCATCATCGTCTCCATCGCTGCAGGCAAGACCATTGCTGCCATCGAAGAGGCGTTTGGCAAAGAGATCAAGCTCGTTCGCGCCATGCCAAACACACCTGCCCTCGTCGGCGAAGCAATGAGCGCCCTGTGTGTCAATGCACATGTCACCGAAGCCGAGCTTTCCGAAGTGCAGGCGATCTTCAACTCCTTTGGAAAAGCAGAAGTCGTTCCGGAGAGCCTCATTGACGCCGTTGTGGGCGTGTCCGGTTCCTCCCCTGCCTATGTCTATCTGTTTATCGAGGCAATGGCAGACGCTGCCGTTGCTGACGGCATGCCGCGGGCACAGGCTTACAAATTTGCCGCCCAGTCCGTCTACGGCGCAGCCAAAATGGTATTGGAGACCGGCAGACACCCCGGCGAACTAAAAGACGCCGTGTGCTCTCCGGGCGGAACGACGATCGAGGCTGTCGCCGCATTGGAACGGGGCGGTCTGCGTGACACCGTAATCACTGCACAGCGCGCCTGCTCTAAAAAATCACACGCCATGAGCACAGCGAAATAAAAAAGCAATCACAGGAGGCAACGCATTATGTGGGCATATGAAAGTGTATTTTATCAGATCTATCCGCTTGGGTTCTGCGGCGCACCTTTTGAAAATGACGGGGTTCTCACCCACCGCATCCAAAAGGTAAACGACTGGATTCCTCATATTCAAAAGCTTGGCGCAAACGCCGTATATTTTTCACCGCTCTTTGAATCGGACACCCACGGCTACAATACCAGAGATTACACAAAGATCGACACAAGACTTGGCACCAACGCGGATTTTAAGGAAGTGTGTGACAACCTCCACGCCGCCGGCATCAAAGTCGTCTTAGACGGCGTCTTCAATCACGTCGGCCGCGGTTTCTGGGCATTCCAGGACGTTTTAGAGAAGAGATGGGACTCTCCCTACAAGGACTGGTTTCATATCAGTTTTGACGGGAATTCCAATTATAACGACGGGCTGTGGTATGAGGGCTGGGAAGGGAATTATGATCTCGTAAAGCTGAATCTGCGCAACGAGGATGTCATCGCACACCTCTTTTCCTGCATCAAGGGCTGGATAGATGAGTTTGACATCGACGGACTGCGGCTGGATGTGGCTTACTGCCTCGACCATGATTTTATCCGAAGGCTGCGCGCCTACTGTGACACCTTAAAGCCAGATTTCTTCCTGGTCGGCGAGGTCGTACACGGCGATTACAACCAGATCATGAACGACGCCATGCTGCACTCCGTGACAAACTATGAGTGCTACAAGGGACTGTATTCCAGTTTTAACTCCATGAACATGTTCGAGATCAATCACTCTCTGCTGCGCCAGTTCGGCCCGGACAACTGGACTCTGTACAAGGGAAAGCACCTGCTCTCCTTCGTCGACAACCATGACGTCACCCGTGTGGCAAGCATCCTCTCAAACGAGGCGCACCTTCCGTTAATCTATGCCATGCAGTTCGGCATGCCGGGCATTCCATGCGTGTACTACGGAAGTGAATGGGGTGCCAAAGCGCGAAAAGAGGACGGCGATCCCGCATTGCGCGCCTGCTTTGACGCACCGGAATGGACCACACTCACGGATTTCATCAGCCGCCTTGCCGCCGCGAAAAAGTCTTCCGAGGCGTTAAACTACGGCGATTTCCGCTCTGTCCTGCTCACGAATAAGCAGTCCATCTTTGAGCGGAAAAGCGCCAATGAGCGTGTGTTAGTCGCCATCAACGCAGATTCCGAAAGCTTCACGGCGCATTTCGACGCAGGCTGCGGCACAGCTGTTGACCTGCTCACCGGGGAGACGCACGACTTTGGAGGTGGCAGTACGCTCCCGCCTTACTCCGCAGCCTTCTGGAAGATGGAACACTGAGACAGAAAACTGACAGATCAAAGGGACTGACACAGAGACAGGGATCTGATAACCTGGAAATTCATATGTAAGTTCCAAATATAACAGGCGGCGGTAAATCTGACCGCAAAATCCGGTATTTCTAACCACGCCGCGCTTTGCATCTGCGATGATCTGTGTCTTTCCAAGCTTTGAGCACTCCGCAGGATGTGTCCGCAACCTGCAGACAATTTTAGGATTCTCGTGTGTCCCTAGCGGCACCAGGGAATCCGCTCATTGTCTGCGGTTTGTCGGACACATCCTACGTATTGTCAAAGCGTGGCAAGAGACACAGAATCTGATGCATAGCGCGGCATGGAAGAAATACTCGAATTTTGCTTCAAAGATTTACCGCCGCCTGTTACATTTTGGAACTTCACTCCTGCAGGTTCCTTATAATCAGATCCCAACCTCTGTGTCAGCCCTTTCTCTGTCAGTTCTTCTTTCCCAGTGTGACAGAGAGCGTCTGCTCTTCATACTGTCCGTTGGAAGATCTCTGGATGGTGACATCCACGGTCGTTCCTGCTTTGTAATACTGAAGTTTTAAGGACAGATCCTCCATCGAGGAGACATCCTTGCCGTCAAATGCGGTAATGATATCGCCCTTCTGAATTCCAGCCTGCTCTGCGGCGGAGTTCTCTTTTACCTGTGTTACATAGACACCGGTCGGCATATTGTAAGTCTTTGCCACATCGCTTGTGACATCGACGCCGCCGATACCAAGATATGCACTGTCTGCCTCATCTACCTTTTCCTTCGTAATCAGGTCCTCAATGATCGGCATTGCTGTGCTGATCGGGATCGCATAACCGATTCCCTCAACACTTGTGTCTGCATATTTTACAGAGTTGATACCGATGACCTCGCCTGCTGCATTGAGCAGTGCACCGCCACTGTTACCAGGGTTGATCGCTGCACTGGTCTGGATCAGTTCTGCGGTGTAATTTGTGTTGCTGTTGGAATCGGATACGGTTACTTCACGGTTCAATGCGCTGATGACACCGGTTGTCACAGACTGACCATAGCCGAGTGCATTACCGATGGCGATCGCTGCCTGTCCGGCTTTCAGATCATCCGAATTGCCAAGTGTTGCAACTTTGATTGTATTTAATGTGTCAGAATCGATGCTGCTTAACGCAACGCGGATAACTGCAAGATCTGTGGAAGGATCGGTACCCTTGATCTCCGCGCTGACGGTTGTGTTGTCACTGAATGCGACTGTGAGGCTGTCTGCACCCTCCACCACATGATTGTTGGTCGCAATGTAAAGATTGTCTGCATCCTGGCTCACGATAATACCGGAACCGCAGCTTGTGCTCTGCTGTGTCTGTGTTCCGCCGAAAAAGCTCTGATACTGGGATTCGCTCACATTCGTGATCGATACGATAGAAGGCATTACCGCTTCCACGATGTCAGAGACATCGGATGCCACATAGCTGGATGATGCGCCGGTCGCCTCAATCTTGGTGTTGGAATCGGACTGTGTCAGCACGCTGCCTGTGGCTGCCACCGTGGAATCCGAGTCTCCGAAAATCTGACCCGATGCGAGATGTACGCCCTCGAACACCGTTCCGGATACCAGCCCGAAGACAAGTGCCAGTGCCGCACATTTTGCAAGCTTCATACCAAAGCCGCCCGGCTTTCTCTCTCTCTTTTCTCTTCTCTTCTTTTCCTTCTTGCCGGAAGGATTCTGACCGTACGCCGCATTCCCAGCTCCCTGGCTCTGGTAGAACTGTTGCTGATAACCGCCGTTCTGGTAGGTTCCTCCGTTCTGGCCGTATGCACTGTTATTCTGTGTGCCGCTCTGGTAGGTTCCTCCGTTCTGGTAAGTTCCTCCGTTCTGGTAGGTTCCTCCGTTCTGACCGTATGCGCTGCCATTCTGGTAAGCTCCGTTTGCGCTGTATGCTCCGTTGTTCTGCGATGTGCCGTTCTGATTCGTTCCGTTATTATATGAATAGAAGGAATCGGAAGACTGGTTATGATTACGTTCATTGTTATCCATAATAATTGCTCCTTTCCCTGACAACTCTTTGTTCTGTTCCAGTGAGTATTTCTTTTTCTCTCTCACTTTCTATGATGCAGTTTACAGGGAAAATGTGATGTAATTGTGACGAAAGTATCAAAAAAGTATGTTTCTGTTCTTTTCTGTCTAAAAAAGGACCTGCCACACCAGATTCCAAACGCCCGCCACGAGCAGTCCCACATAGAATCCATTTCTCCAGCGCTTCTTTTTCAGGGAAAATGCAAGTGTCAAAATAATAAACAGATATAAAAGATCCGTCAGATAATAAACACGCGCACCGGACGCATACATCGTCGGAGAGCAATACATAATCGCCTCACTCGCGATTCCCGCAAGATAGGCGAGCATCAGCGTGATGTGCTTTTTTGACACGCGCCATAAAAACGGCAGGGTGAAAAGCAGCGCCGCAGCCCACCAGATCATCGCAAGGATCACTTCCCGCGTCATCACCGCCATGGACGGCACCTGGTACACGCACGCTTCGATATTGATATACTGCATCCCCATATCCGATAACAGATCAAAGCCTGCATAAGGAAGCAATGCGGCCAGGGTAAAGACCGCCGCGATCCCAAGAGCGATCCAGTCTCTCTTTTTCTTCTGCTCCTGCTGCAGCAGAAGAAGGATTCCCACAACCCAGATGCCGCATAAAAACAGTTTGTTCTCATTTGCAAACGATGACAGCAGCCAGTGTATCGTGATGAACACATGCTGTCCGAAAGGCATCGTCTCGTATTCCGGCATCCAGTTTGCAATCTCACTTGCCACACGGATCTCATTGCCGGGAGCCGAGAACAGAATCACAAACGCCACCGCTGTCGTAAGTGTCTGAACCAGAAGAAGCGGATGCACTTTTTTATGGCGAAGGAACAGTGCGACAACCGCCAACACCTCAAACGTCAGCAAAACAGCGCTCATCTGCTCGATGGACATCGTTCCTGCCACCGCGCACGGTATGCTGATCAGAAAATATTTCTTATTCAGCGCAGGCTCTTCCCCCGGCTTTGCGAACACCGCGTCCGCAAAAGGCATCAGCGCCCAGATTCCGCAGGTAAAACACCAGGTATAGAAGATGGAACCATTCACCCAGACCGCCGCATAGCCGACAGTCATAATGTTCATGAGAAAATAGCCGCCCACTGCCGCTGCGCAGGGTCCGATCGCTTCCTCACTGTGTACACCAATCCCTGCCGCCTTTTCTGACAAGCGCAGCACCCCCATCGGCAGAAGCACCAGCATCACGGCATTTACCACACGCCAGAAGCCGAGCCCTAGCCGGAATGCAAGATACACAAACGCCTCTCCCGACATTCTTCCCACCCAGGTCTGATAGCGCCAGGACAGATACTCTCCAAATCCCATACTGTTCGTATACTGATAAAAAAAGGCATCGTCGCCATCCGAATAGCTGCTCTGACTTACCACCAGAAGTGCCCCGATCAGCATCAATGCCCAAAAAATCCACACTTTATATTTTTTTTTCATAAAATCCTCTAATTTAAAACGATGTTCTGTCTCCCTGTTTTTCTGACCATATCCGCTTCCAGTAATACGGACTCATGGTACACTTCAAGATCTGCCGTCTGCCAAGCTTCTGATAGCGTTTTCCCAGAAAATAGCCGGCGTACCTGCCGACACACTGCCACCCTAACTTCCAGATCAGATACGGCTTGTGAATCTTACACAGATAACCCATCGTATTTTTCACCAGACGCATGCCCTCCGCCTCCGAGCTGACCTGCTCAAAGATCTCCGGATGTGCCGTCTGGGACACCGCCAGATCAAAATTGCGGTGAAACTGCTGCTTCACCGAATAGTTGTGCGAATGAACCACCTCGGCGTCCGCCGCATACGCAACCTTGTATCCTTCCTGCACTGCATGCGCCGCAAAAAACATATCCTCGTTAAAAATAACCGGCGATTCAAATCCGCCGAGCTGCTCAAACAGATCCCTGCGGTATGCAGCGCACACGTCCGAGCAGAAAAAAGTCTTAATGCCAAGCCGCGGTATGTCCTCACGGCTCTTGACGCATCCCTCATCGGGATAATTAAACTGTCTGGTATAGCGCTCGATGATGCCGCAGTCCTCCCGCGGGAGCTGCCTTGCATACGCGACCGCAACCGCACCTTTGGCAGGAGTCCCCGGACCGTGCGCACCGGATGTGAGCGCATGCACCAGATGTTCCACCAGCCTTTCGTCTGCCGGCACCGCATCCTGTGTCATGAATATCAGAATATCCGCTTCGGAATACCCCGCTCCCATATTCCTGGCACCGCCGTGGTCAAAGTTCTCTCTGGTCATGTGAAAAATGCGGCTAGAAAACGGAAGCTCCTTCCGAATCTGTTCGATCGGATACTTCCGTACAGCCTCATTCCACAGTGCTTCCTCGGTATTAACCAAAATAAGTTCATGTATAACAAAGGTCTGCTCCTGCAATTTTTGCAGGAGCAGACAAAAAGTGTCATCCGGTTTGTAAGTCGGAATTATGATATCTACACGCATCAATAGCCATCTCCCTGGTGGAATCCGGTATCACTGATAATCTTTTCACTGTTGCTCTTTACCGTGTCTGTCGGCTCATATTCCGTATCATCGTACAGGAACTGATGCAGCTGAATGACGTTGGACTTCAGATCACACGGTACTACCACACTTCCCTTGGAGCCGAGCGTGACCGTATTCTTCTCAAACGGGAATCCGGTCGTCTCGCCAAGGCTGTAATTAAAGATCTGGGATGCAAGTGCAATCAGGTCGGTGTTGCTGTAACTTGTCTTAATATCGCCGAATACCTCGTCGATCAGACTGTTGATCGTCTTGAGATCGGACTTCTGCGCCTTCTGGATCATTGCCGTAAGCACTGCTCTCTGACGCTCGGTACGCTTATAGTCATCGCCCGCCGTATAACGGATACGCGCGAATGCACATGCCTGTACACCATCCATCGTATAGGTGCCGGCTCCCGGCAGATACTCAGATTTCTTCTTGGTCAGCTTGGATATCTCATCCATGTAGCCGTGCATCAGTACCGCTTCCTCATCGGTTACGGTCATCTCAACACCGCCGAGAAGATCCACACACTCTACAACCGCATTAAAGTCCACAGTCACATAATCCGTAATATTTAAGTCAAGGTTCGTGTTTAACATGGAGATCGCCTGCTCCGGTCCGCCGTTCGCATAGGCTGAGTTACATTTCCGGTAGGTGCTGTTGCCGATATCGAGATAAGAATCTCTGTATACGGATACCAGCTTCACCTCATGTGTATCGTTGTTGATGCTTGCGATCATAATCACGTCGCTGTTACCCTTGGATAAGTTGCCGTTGGAACGGTTGTCCAATCCGAACAGCGCGATCGTCGTATACCCCTTCATGATCTGCTGGGATTCCGAAGAAAGTCCCTCGTTGAATTCCAGATCGCTCTCATCGAAAGAGGTGTCCTTCTCGATTTTGGAGAGCTTCACTACCGCAAACAATACAACTGCCAGAAGCAGAAGTACCAGGATCTCAACCACAACGAGAATAATCTTCTTCTGACGCTTCTTCTTGCGGATCGCTGCTTTCTGCGCCTTGGTAAGCGGCTTTCTCTGCGGATGACCGCTTCCCCCTGTCTGTGTCCGGTTGCTACTATGTGCCCCATTTCTGCTGTTACCACTACTACTCATAAGTTTTTCTCCTAATATGCATTTTTATTGATAAATCCCTTGAAAACCGTGAGAAACAGAATCTTGACATCCAGTCCCAGTGTCCAGTTCTCGATATAGTACAGATCATGCTCGATGCGCTTGCGGATCGACGTGTCTCCACGGTACCCGTTGACCTGAGCCCAGCCGGTCATTCCCGGACGCACCTGATGCTTGATCATATATCTCGGGATCTCTTCCCGGAATTTCTCTACATACTGCGGACGCTCGGGTCTAGGTCCCACCAGACTCATATCGCCCTTCAGCACATTAAATAACTGTGGGAATTCGTCCAGGCTTGTCTTGCGCAAGAACTTTCCGACTCCTGTGACGCGCGGATCGTTCTTCTTCGTCCAGCCCTTCTGTTCTTCCTCCTCCGTCTGCACATACATGGTGCGGAACTTGTACATCTGAAACGGCTTATTGTGCAGCCCCACTCTCTCCTGTGCAAAGATCAGCGGTCCCTTCGATGTCGCCTTGACAAGGATTGCCGACAGCAGCATCACCGGTGAAAAGAGGATGATACACACAATCGATCCCACCACATCCATACAGCGCTTCACAAATGCGTTGAACGTGTTGGACAGCGGCACATAGCGGATATTGATCACGGGGAGACCCAGAAGATCCTCCGTGTAAGGTCTCGTAGGTATGATGTTGCCGTAATCCGGAATGAACTTGGTGTGCACGCCGGACTTCTCACACTCCGCAACTATTTTTTCCAGCTTATAATATTCTTCCAGTCCGAGGGTGATTGCAATCTCATCGAGACTGTTCTGCGGCAGGATGTAGTTGAGATTACCAATACTGCCGATGACCTTCACTCCCTTATAGGAAGTGCCTCTGGCAATATTGTCATCCAATACCCCTCGCACATTGTATCCCCACTGCGGATTCTGCTGAATTCTGTCGATATACTGCTCTGCCGCTCTTGAATAGCCGACGAGCAGAATGTGCTTTAAATTGTATCCCCTTCTGCGAATACTTCGCAGAAATCTGCGGATCAAAAGGCGGACAATCTCTTCCACCACAATATTGGTCACGTAGAAATAGAAAAGCATCTCCCGTGAGAAGTTGCGATACTGCGGATTGTAAGACGTCAGGGTAAAGAGAGCCGCAAACATCAGCAGCAGTCCAACCGTATTCGCCATCACAATGTTGGAAAACTCCAGCCGTCTCCCCTGCACGCGCTTGGACGTGTACAGATTGAACGCATAATACAACAAAATATACACCGGAACAATGAGCAGCAGCGCCCTCATATAGAACTCAAATGAGAGTACGCCGACTTCATGATCCAGAATACCGCTCAGGAACTTCAGCCACCATGCAAACACATACGATACGATGATAACCAAGGCATCGATCAGTACATGCAGCTTATTAAAGTACTGCTGATTGTCTTTTATCATATTGCTATCCTTTTGCGAATTCTAACTACCATATAACATCAATGATACAATAATTTCCATAAAAGCACAACGCCTTTTTCGCAAACATTCTGTAACATTTTCTTAATATTTCTTAAAGATTTGTTTGACGATCAAATTTATCTTCCTGCCAGAATCCGGATCACATTGCCCCACAAGGCCAGCTGTATGACCGCGTAATTTCCCAGATTTTCCCATGAGAAACGCACTTTTTTACATTCCCGGCACCCGGTAATCCCGGCACCGATTCCCCTTAAATATTCTCCCGCAAACCCCTTTTTCAGGAAAAACAGACTCTTGATGAGAATACCTGAAAGGATCAGCGGCAGGTTGATCAGCAGCTGTAAAAATGGCATGTTCTTGTAGATCAGATACATCGAATTGCGCGCCGCGAGGAACACCTTTTTCTCATTATAACGTGTTCCTGTAGTAGCGCTCCCCACATGATACACCCGCGCTCCGGGCGCATAGCAGTTGATGTATCCGTGGATTTTTGCCCGATACCCCATATCGACATCCTCGAGATATGCAAAATGGCGCTCGTCAAACGGCCCCATTTCACGCAGCAGCCCGGTGCGGTATATGACAGCGCCGCCGCAACAGGAAAACACACGGCACGGTCTGTTAAAATCCGCCAGCGGTTTTCCTTTTCCGCGCGCCATCGCCCATCCGAATGCCGTGTAATAGTCGCCGGCATTATCGATGCGCCCTCTGTCGTGATAATCAATCATCATTGCCCCCGCAGAAAAGATGCGGTCCGATTTTTTGATCGCAGCCAGCAGCTCCTCCACGAATTCCGGCAGAACCTCCGTGTCGTTGTTGAGCAGGATCACATACGGCGTATCCGCGCGCCGGATGCCCTCATTCACCGCTCCGCAGAAGCCCGTATTCTCCTTTAGCGCAAGCATCGTAAGATCCAGGCTGGAGGTCACCTCTGTACTGCCGTCGTCCGATCCGTTGTCCACCACCAGAAGCTTAAAATCCGTGCAAGTCTGTCTCTCTAAGGTCTGTATACAATTTTCCAAAAGCTTCTTTCCGTTGTAATTCGGAATAATCACCGTAACTTCCGGCTGACTCGCCATGTAATACCTCCGCTTAATGATAATCTCTCAGCGCATAATTCGGATATACCGTTGAAAAGTTTGGATTGTAGTAGGGATCACCGTTCTTTAAAATGCCGATCCAGTGATTCCGCATATATTCGATCTCTCGTCCGAAGCGCGCCACTTTTTCCGGGGAATCCTCGCTTCCGCGCGATTTGGATTCGTAGTGATAGGCTTCCACCCGCGGCTGGTACACCACAAGGTACCCCTCTTTGCGGACTTTCAGACAGAAGTCCACATCATTGAACGCCACGGCAAGCTTTTCCTCAAATCCGCCCACCGCCTCGTAGATACTCCGCTTTACCATCAGGCATGCCGCCGTGACCGCCGAGTAATCCATCGCAAGCGACGCCTTGTGCAGGTATCCGCTGCGCGCTCTCTGCAGTCCCATAAACATATTCTGCCCGATGCCGCGCGCATTGCCGCCGATTCCGACAACGATTCCCGCATGCTGCACGGTATCATCCGGATAATACAGCTTCGCTCCCACGACACCGACCTCCCTGCGCTGGCAGGTGCCAAGCATCTCTTCGAGCCAGTCTTCGGTAATCATCTCGATGTCATTGTTCATAAGCACCAGATATTCGCCCTTTGCAAAAGAGACGCCGAAATTGTTAAGCGCCGAATAATTAAACCCTTCCTTCCAGACTGCCACGCAGATCCGCTGTCCGCCGGATAAGGTTCCCTCATAGCACACCGCTTCGCCCTCTTTCACCTCTTCGGATGTGATCGAGCGGTAAAAGTCAAATGTCTCCGGAGCGCTGTTATTCTCCACCACAATGACTTCATAATTTGCATAATGCGTTTTTTGAATGGCTGCAAGACATTTTTTTAACGTCTCCACTTCATCCCTGCTCGGTATCACGATCGAGACCAGCGGATTGCCGCTGTAAGGATAGCGCACCGTGTAAAAGCCCATATCCTTTGTCGCCGTCACTTCCCCCGCAATCCCCTGACGCTTCAGATGATCCTCGAGCGCGCGCCGTCCCGCATCCACCGCATACTGCTTGGAAAACGGGTTTTCCGACGTCGACTCCGTGTGGCAGCGCCAGTGGTAGAGCACTCGCGGCACATGTCCGATGGCCTCTGCGCATTCCACGCAGCGCAGAAACAGGTCGTAATCCTGCGCACCGTCATACTCCTCACGGATCATGCCGGCTTTCTCCAGAAGCGTTTTCCGCATCATGGTAAAGTGCGTGATATAGTTGTTGGAACGAAGCAGATCGATGTTGATGTCCGGCTTAAAGTGCGGCTGGAAATGCGTTTTTCCATCCATGTCCACCTTGTCTTCATCCGTGTAGATCATGTCATACTGCGCACCGGCTTTTCTAAAACCTGTCGCTGCAACTCCGGTCTCATCCTTCGGTCCCCGCAGAATCAGATGCACGGTCTCATACAGTGCGTCCGGCGCCAGCAGATCGTCATGATCTAAAAGTGCAATCCACTCCCCGTGCGCCATTGCAATCGCCGCATTGGTATTGCCGGCGATTCCAAGATTTTTTTCCAGTCTGCGGTAACAGATGCGCGCATCCTCTCCGGCACATTTCCTCACGACCGCCTCAAGACGCGCAGCGTTTTCCTCCGGACTTCCGTCTGCCAGGCAGAGTTCCCAGTTTTCGTAACTCTGCGCCTGCACCGAACCGATCATCTCCCGCAGGAATGTCTCATTGGTACAATAGAGCGGCACTACGATGCTGACGCAGGGTGCTCCCTTCCACGCGGCAGACTGCTTCCGCTGACGGCGCAGCGTCTCCTCCGTCGCCTTGTGATGCTCATACCATGGCTCATACGGCACATTTTCCGATTCCATCTTCTCCTGCAGCCGAATGAAAAACTCCTTCACTCCGTAATGCTTCAGATAACGCACCCCTTTGATAACCTTCTGCACTGTAATCTTCATATGCTCAATGCTTCTTCTGATGGATGTAAAGCCATCCATCGGAATAATCTTTCCTTTCCTCTTCTGACATTTCCGTGTACTTACCGAAATCCATTTTTGCAAGAACCATCTGCGGCTCACTGCACTTGTAGCATTCCACATCCTTGCGTCTGGACACTACGCGCATCCAGCCGCAGGACGGACATATATATACCTTCATCATAGAACCGGAATCTCCTCTTTTCTGTCTCGTACCAGCTGTCTTTTTGTTTTATTCACCTGTTTTCGCCGTCCCCCGCGTTATCTGCGCAGCGAAAAATCAGAATTGTCCAGTGTCAGATTCGGATTGTAGTAGGGATCTCCCTGCTCAATCTGATCTCTCCAACGCGAAAGCAGAATCTCCACCTCGCCGTTAAAGCGCTCGACTTTTTCCGGGGAATCCTCATAGCCTCTCGACTTCGATTCGTAGTGGTGCATTTCCGCGTAGGGATCGTACACGACGAGCCATCCGTGCTTTCTTACTTTCAGGCAGTAGTCCACATCATTGAACGCCACAGCGAGCTCCCCGGTCATTCCCCCGACCGCCTCAAACGCCTCACGCTTCGTCATCATGCACGCCGCGGTAACCGCCGAATAATCCTGCGCGCACAGAATTCTGCCAAAATATCCCGTATCGTATCTGGATTTTCCAATGAAAGCATGTCCCGCCGTGCCGCCAAAGCCTAAGATCACACCGGCATGCTGGATCGTATCGTCCGCATATAAAAGCTTTGCACCGACGATTCCGACGTCCTCTCTCATACAATATCCGAGCATCTCCCGGATACAGCCCCCGTCAATCATCTCCGTATCGTTGTTCAGCAGCAGGAAATAATCTCCCCTGCATGCCGCCGCGCCGAAATTATTGATCTTTGAGTAGTTAAAGCCGCCCTCGTAGTACACCACCCGGACATTTTCATGCCCCGCCTCAAGTTCCTTATAATAAGCAAACGTCTCCGGCTCGGTACTGTTATTTTCCACAATCACAACCTCAAAATTCCGGTAGTCGGATTTTGTAAAAATGGAATCCAGACACAGCTTTAAATCCTCCGCGTGATCCTTGTTTGGTATGATAATGGATACCAGAGGTTCCTCTTTCCACTCGTAGACCGTGCGGTACATTCCGTAGAACGATGCATTTTCCACGCGCGCCGGTATTCCCAGTCTGCGGTAATGCTCCTCAATGGCGCGCCGTCCCGCCTCAAACGCATAGAGCTTACTCTCCGGATTGGATGCGGTCGAGTCCATATGGCAGCGCCAGTGATACAGAATCTTCGGCACATGATAAATCTTTTTGGCCTGCTCGCTGCATCTTAGGATAAAGTCCAGATCCTGCGCGCCGTCAAACGCGCTCTGGTAGCTCCCCGCACGCTCCGCCACATCTTTTCGCACTGCGAGCAGGTGGCAGATGTAATTCACACTGCACAACAGATCCAGGTCAAAGTCCGGTTTGAAATGCGGCTCAAAAAAGTGTCTGCCGTCCATGCTGACCTTGTCCTCGTCGGAATAGAGCATATCAATCACGTCATCCCTGCGGATCGCCGACGCAAATTCGTATAGCGCATTTTCCGGCACGAGATCGTCATGATCCACCGGTACAAGATAGTCTCCGGAAGCCATTACAAGCGCGGCGTTCGTATTTTCCGCGATTCCTCCGTTCTCCGGCAGCACCTGATAGTGAATCCGCGCATCACGCCCGGCATACTCCTCCAGAATGGAGATCAGTGCTGCATCCTCTTCCCCGGATGCGGCAAGCGCCATACACAGTTCCCAGTTTCCGTAAGTCTGCGCCGTCACGGAATCAATCATCTCCCGCAGATACTGCGGCTTCGTCTTATAGAGCGGCACGACCAGCGAAAACAACGGTCCCGCATCAAACACATCCTCTCTCTGGCGCTGCAGTTCTTCCGGCACCGGAAGATATTTTGCCCGCCAGTTCTCATAGGTATTGCCCTCTTTGTGCGTCAGCTTGCTCTTAATCTTATAAGCGGTTGCAGAGATTCCGTTGCGCTCCAGATAGCGGACGGTATCCCCGGCTTTTTCGATTACATACTGCAGCTTCGTGCCCTCGTCCCACTTCGTGAGTCTGGTTCTCGAATGATTCTTCGCGCCACGCATCTCCAGATAAAACGGTCCGCTCTGCCCTCCCGCTGCGGTTCCCTGCACCAGAAAACCGGGCTTCGCCTCCTTATCACATTCCGGAAAAACAGAAAGAAGATCCTTGCGGTAATAGTGCTCCACCTTCTCGGAAATCGGCTGTCTGCTGCCGTCGAGAAGTTCAAGCTTGATATCCCCCGCCGACATGCACCAGCCAGTGACCGTAATCTGGCTCCCCTCTCTGTGACAGTTTTCCACATAGTAGCTGACTTCATTCTCCAGTCTGCCAAGCTTTGCTGTTGAGATGGCATAAGATTTCTTATATTCTTCCCTGTAAGCAGCCATCAATGTCACCCGGCGGCCATTGCGCCAGTCCGGCGGAAGCTTTATGATGCCTACCACTTCCTCCTCGATCTCATTGATGCTGCGGATATATTTCTGCCGGACCTCCGCACCGCGATTCACCTGTACCGTAAGCGGAAGCTCTCTGTTGTCCAGATATGCCTTGATGGAATGTTCCTTCGTACTCCCATCAAAAAACCACCCGACAAAGACCAGCGTGTCCTGTTCCTTCAGATGGAACCGCATCTTTTCCACAAAAAATTTATGTGTATCCATGGTCCGTCCTCTCTCGCCATTGACTCCTCGGTCAATCTCTTTGATTTCGTATTCCACTATAACAATTCCGACGTTTTGCGTCAAGTTGTTACCACGCCTTTACATTCCTTTTGTTCTCTGTTAATGTAGAATGCAAAGAATAAACCGATCAACTCAAAGGAGTCCTTATGATGCGTTTTAAACACCTTTTTTCCACTGTCATTGTCGTTCTTTTTGCCGTAGTTCTCGCGGCATGCTCCCATCATACACCCGTGGAATCCAAAAAAGATTCCACCGGCTACACCCCCGATCCCGCCACGGAATATCTGGTGACGCAATACGCGGACGCAACCGGCGTGCAGGGAACTTTTTACACCATCACGAACGATACCACCCTCATCATCATCGACGGGGGCTGGGCAGACAACGCCTCCGCCGTGCGCGAGGTCATCGCCGCCCACGGGAACCATGTCAACGCCTGGATTCTCTCACATCCGCATCAGGATCACGCCGGCGCATTCAATCAGATCTACGCCTCACCGGACGGCATCACGATCGACGCCGTCTACGACAACGGTTTCGACTATGACTTTATCGAAGCGGCCGGAGAGCCGTACGATGACATTACGGTGATGGAGACCTACCACACGCTCACCCGGGATGCCTCCAACGTGACGCACCTGCACCGCGGCGACGTCCTCTCCATCTGCGGTCTGACGTTCTCCGTCCTAAATGCCTATGACGACACGGTTCTGCAGAATGTCGGAGATGAGAAAGATTACCAGAACAATGCTTCCCTCCTCTTAAAAGTAAGCAGCGTAAACAGCAGCATGCTCTTTTGTTCGGACATCAAATACGATATGAATGATTCCCTGCTTGTCGCATGCAAAGACCAGCTCGCCTGCGATTACGTGCAGACCGGTCACCACGGAAACTGGTCTTTCTCGGAGGAATTCTACGACGCAGCCGGCGCCTCCGTCTATTTTATCGATGCGCCTTCCTCCATTACCGACAACGCCGACTTTCCGGCGAGCACACTCAAATCTGATCTGCTCGCAAAAGGAAAGACGGTGCTTGATTTTAGCACCGCCCCGAATACTGTTACCTTGAAATGATGTCATCATGATGTGAAATACACTGCAACCGTGGAATCATATCTAATCATGTAGTTTGTTTGTCTGAAAAGCAAGAGGCGGAATGCCTCTTCTTTTTTATTGTTTTTGTTGTCTTTAATGCTTTCGCACCTTCCGATACACCTGTTCCGGTGCTCCTACTCGAAAGTTATTGTTCCGATGCACTTACCGCGGTGTGCTACTGTCAGTTGAAGTAATAGCTTCCCACTGCATTAATCTGCACGTTGCTCTTGTTCTGCACGAAGACGCGGTAATGTCCGCTGCTTGTGATTGCAAAATCGTGAGACAGGCTGCCCGTTCCCTCCACATAGCGTGCATTGTTCAGCGCATCCATGATGCCAATCCAAAATGTGTTACCACCTGGCGTTGCTACTGCCGCCATATGGATCGTCTGTCCCTTGCTTACCCAGAACTGGTTGCTCACCATGCGGGTGCCCGGAGACACATTCCAGTTAAAAGATACTGCTTCATTCGCACTCAGCAACGGGCTGATCACCTCAAGCTCCGGATACGCATACTCCAAGGTATCGTAAGAGCGATCCATCACGCCTAAGATCTGCTGCTCCTCGAGCACGTTCTCCTCGCTGCCATCTGCCGTCAGAGCCTCCACATTCTGGTAGATATCATCGTGTACATCCGCAGCCTCGCTGCCCGCCGCATAGATCGGTGTCACACTCATCAGCACAAACGCCGCCGCAAAACACATACTTGCCAGTCTCGATGCTACTTTTCCGTTATATTTTCCCATATACTCAATTCTCCTTTCCAGTCTTCTCTGGTTCTCATAAAGCATAGAAAAAATATAATTCTCATCGGTCACAGGACTGTGCTTCACACTCTCTATAATCATTTCAAAATAACACCCTGCATCCATTTCATCGCTGATGGCTGCAATCGCACGTGCATCGCAGTAAATCTCGCTCCACTCGTCCAGCAGTGCCATCAGGTTCCCCGTCAGCGGGTTGATGTGGTGCACTGCAGTCACACACATACCGCATAATCTGACAAACGGGTCATGACTCTTGTAATGCATCAGCTCGTGATGAAAGATCACGCTCAGATGCTTTCTGTCGTAGGCAATATCTGGAAGCACCACCCGGCACCGGAAAATACCGGCAAGCATCGGACTGGTGATACGGTCATTCCGGTACAGACGAATGTTCGACCGGATACCAAGCTTTTTCTTCACACGTGCGAACTCTTCCCGCACGGCTTCCTCTTCCTCCGGAATGTCACGCATCTGAATCCGCTTCATCCCGCGCAGGCTGCCTACAAACTCTGTGATTCCCTTTGCCATGAGGGCAAGCCAGCAGACTGCGGCAAAGAACGCAAGAATCCATAAAAATCCCGTTAAAGAAAAATTGATCTGCCAGATACCTTCCTTCTGCAGATAACCGTGAATCGTCATCTGCATCCATCCATAATCCAATGGAATCAGGTACAACAGGCAGACCAGAAAAAGCGCCAGATATACATATTGCGGCTTCGTACAAAAGCGGCTGTTCATAAGCAGCCGCCAGAGTCCGTACGCTGCCGTTCCCGTGACAGAGGTAATTACCACTGCAAATAAAATCTGATTAGCTATGTTCATTCAGCTTTTTCTTTAGTTTCTCGATGTCCTTTGCATCCAGCATGTCATCACACAGACAGCATGCCAGTTCTCCGAGATCTCCCTTCGTAAAGAACTTTGCACTCTCTTCCATCGTCGCGCGCCAGAAGTCTTCCTTGCTGACAAGCGGCTGATAATAGCAGTATCTGCCCTTGCGGTACATATTCAGAAAGCCTTTCTTTACCAGACGGGATAAAAATGTGGAAACAGTCTGCGGCTTCCAGTTCTTGCCGTTCTCATGATTGACTCCATCCATGACTTCCTGCAATGCCAATTCTTCTGTAGAATCCCAAATGACCTTCATCACGAGCTTTTCGCATGCTGAAATATCGTTCGTATCCATAAAATCATTCCCCTTTCTACGGTTATAGTATAAACCATATTCGTATCAAATTCAATCTTTTTTTCTGATACTTCCGTATCTTTTCCATTTTTATCACAATTTTACCAAAAAGGCAAGCAAAACAAGCACATTCTTTATAAAATATTAGATATTATGCGTTCTCCTTGCTCTTGCTGATGGAGATCTCGATGCAGCGCAGATCCGAACCAAGAGCCTGAATGGAATACGTCTTTCCAGCGGCAATACTTACGGTTGCACCCGCCATTAGGTCGACCTCCACGCCTTCCATGATCAGCTTGCCCATTCCTGAAAGAACCGTAATCGTCTCCGTATGCTGCAGATGTCTGCTTTCCGGCGTCTTCTTGCCTGCGACAACCTTGATGCGTTTTGTCACACTCTTAATACCATCATCCTCATCGTTGTCGATCGTCTTGATCGTTCCCCAGCGGCGCTCTTCGTATTTGGAAGTATCTGCAATATTTGCAAGACAGTCCTTGATATAGGAGCTCTGATGCTTGTCTGCCACCAGGATCCCATCATGGGAAGCTGCAATAACCATATTTTTGGCTCCCATCACTACCATCGGAATTCCAAGCACATTGATCGCATGGCTGTTCTCACAGGTGTCATCCCATGTCACATCACCGATGCTGTTCTCCGGCATCTCCTCGGTCAGTGTGTTCCATGTCCCCAGATCCTTCCACAGATCCGCATATTTGATCGCCACGATGCGCTCCCAGTGCTCTAAGACTTCATAGTCAAAGCTCTTCTTCGGAAGCTTCTCATAATCCGCGACCATCTCATCATAATTTGTACTGACACCGTACTTTTTCAGCCAGCCAGCCGCCATGGAAAGTTTGAAACAGAAAACCCCGCAGTTCCAGAGAGCACCGTCAGCAACCAGCTTTTCTGCGGTCGCCTCATCCGGTTTCTCGCGGAATCCGGTCACTTTTAACTGTTCTCCCTCTCCCTGCTCCGGCACAATATAACCGTACTTGGTCGACGGGTAAGTCGGCACACCGCCGAGCAGACCGATGGTATCATCCGATGCCGCAATGGTTTCTCCCAGACGCTTGATTTTCTGGAAAAAATCTCCGGTTGTATATGGATCTACCGGAAGAAACGCAACGACATCATCTGCTTTTGCCCCCTTCTTCGACAGAAGATAAGCGCAGGAAAGCATAACCGCCGGGAAAGTATCGCGCCGCATCGGCTCCACTGCCACCTCAGCTGCGCCGTTTAGCTGGCTCTCAATCAGTTCCACCTGCGCACTGCTTGCACACACGATCGTATTCTCGGAAAGTCCTGCCGTCTCAAGCTGCCCAAACACACGCTGTAACATGGAACACTTTTCACGATTCTCTTTCTCAGTGTCATGATTCATCAGCTTAATATACTGCTTGGAGCATAAATCATTGGATAAGGGCCACAGACGTTTTCCCGAGCCGCCTGATAACAACACGATATACATAAAAAAATCTCCATTCTCATATTTATTTGCTAATTTTAACGTTCTGCTCTCATCGGATTATTTAAGAAATCCTCATATGCAAGGCGGATACCATCCCGGAGTTCCGTCTTATACTTCCAGCCGAGGCTCTCCAGTTTGCTGACATCCAGAAGCTTTCTCGGTGTCCCGTCCGGTTTGCTCGGATCCCACTTGATCTCTCCGGTATAGCCGATTACCTCCGCCACAAGTTCGGTAAGTTCCCTGATCGTGAGTTCTTTTCCGGTTCCCAGGTTCACGGTCTCATCTCCGCTGTAATTGTTCATTAAAAAGACGCACGCATCCGCCAGATCATCCACATATAAGAACTCGCGGAGCGGTGTGCCGGTACCCCAGCAGGTCACTTCCTTTGCACCTGACACCTTCGCCTCATGGAAACGGCGGATGAGTGCCGGAAGAACATGACTGTGCTCCGGATGGTAGTTATCGTTCGGTCCGTAGAGGTTGGTCGGCATGACAGAAATGTAATCCGTACCATACTGCTTGTTCAAAAATTCACAATATTTCAGACCGCTGATCTTAGCGAGCGCATATGCCTCGTTCGTCTTCTCCAGCTCTCCGGTCAGAAGGCAGTTCTCCTTCATCGGCTGCGGAGCCATACGCGGATAGATGCAGGAGGAACCAAGGAACATCAGCTTCTTGCAGCCGTTCTTCCATGCCTCATGAATCACATTCATCTCCAGTGTCATATTGTCATACATAAAATCTGCCAGCGCTTCGCTGTTCGCCATGATACCGCCGACTTTTGCCGCTGCGAGGAATACATACTCCGGCTTCTCCTCAGCGAAGAATTTTTCCACATCCTCCTGACGGCAGAGATTTAACTCTTTATGTGTTCTTGTGATAATGTTGTGATATCCTTCTTTTTCCAGCTGACGCACGATCGCAGATCCAACCATTCCTCTGTGTCCTGCCACGTAAATTTTCGCATCTTTTTCCATCATGATCTTTCTCTCCTTTTTTACCACAACCTGGCGTGCCGCGGCAGAGACTACTGCTGCGGCACGCCAGGCATAACATCTGAACGGACTGTTATTTAGTTCTCTTTTGCGACGAGCTCCATGTCATGTTTTACCATGATCTTCACCAGCTCCTCGAAGGTTGTCTTTGTCGGGTTCCAGCCAAGCTCTGACTTCGCCTTTGTCGGATCTCCCCAGAGGTTGACAACGTCGGTCGGACGATAGAATTCCTTGGATACCTCAATGACTACCTTGCCGGTTGCCTTATCGATACCGACCTCGTCCATGCCCTCTCCCTTGAATTCCAGCTCGATGCCCGCCTCGCGGAACGCATACTCGCAGAACTCTCTGACGGAGTGCTGTACACCGGTTGCGATCACGAAATCCTCCGGCTTGTCATGCTGTAAGATCAGCCACATGCACTCTACATAATCCTTTGCATATCCCCAGTCTCTCAGGGAGGACAGATTGCCCAGATACAGCTTGTCCTGCTTGCCCTGTGCGATTCTTGCCGCTGCAAGTGTGATCTTTCTGGTAACGAAAGTCTCTCCGCGGCGCTCGGACTCATGGTTGAATAAGATACCGCTGCAGCAGAACATGTTGTATGCCTCACGGTACTCCTTTACGATCCAGTAGCCATACTGCTTTGCTACGGCGTACGGGCTGTACGGATGGAACGGTGTGGTCTCACGCTGCGGTACTTCCTCTACCTTTCCGTATAACTCGGAAGTGGATGCCTGATAGATGCGGCAGGTCTTCTCCAGTCCACAGAGACGTACCGCCTCTAAGATGCGGAGCACACCTGTTGCAACAACATCCGCTGTATATTCCGGCACATCAAAGCTGACACCTACATGACTCTGTGCTGCCAGGTTGTAGATCTCGTCCGGCTTGATCATGCCGACTAAACGCATGATACTCATGGAATCGGACAGATCACCATAGTGTACGTGGAAGTTCGGGTTGCCCTCTAAATGGTCGATACGCTCTCTCTTCTCTGTGGAGGAACGGCGCACCATGCCGTGTACCTCATAGCCCTTCTCCAGAAGAAGCTCTGCCAGATAGCTTCCGTCCTGTCCGGTTACGCCTGTAATCAATGCTTTTTTGCTCATTTGAAATCTCCTTTTTGATTCTATAATTATTTTGCTTATATCCTGTTTCAAAGCCGCTGTTTAGTATAATCTAATTTTTCTGATTTGATAATTGAATATCTTGCGCAAAAATAGTATTATATTGCTATACTTAAAAACCTGGAGAATACGGATGAGAGACTCTTTTTTTGAAAAATACAAGACCTCCGAGGTCACCAATACCAGACGTGTCATCAACACCCCCTCCGCCTTCACGCGCGAGCATTTTTTCTATATCCAGGAGGCAGGGTATTTAAAAAGTTTAAAGCCGCACATGAGCCGGCGGAGCGGTCTGCAGTCCTACCTGTTTCTGATTGTGCTCTCCGGCAGCGGCGAGGTTGCATACCGCGATACCGCAAAGCCAGTTCCTGCTGCCGGCAGCGATATGGGCAGACGGAGCGGCACCTCCGCCGCCGGCGATGGCGGAAACGGCAGCCTTGCCACCGTGCACGCAAAGGCCGGGGACTGCTTTTTTCTGGACTGCCGGAACGAATATACCCACATCAGCAGTGAGGACGATCCCTGGGAACTGATGTGGATTCATTTTTACGGTCCGCAGTGCGATGCCTACTACGACTATTTTCTCAAACAGCAGACGTGGCATTTTCACACGGCGCACCTGGCCGAGCTGACCGCCGCGATCCAGTCAGTCATCCGCTTTCACGAGGAGCCGACCGACGACACCGACCTTCTGACCGCCCAGCAGATCGTCAATATCCTCACGTTAATCTGCACCGAGACCGACCGCACCGGTGCGGAGATCTCCGCATTGGGCAGCAAGCTCAAACAGATTCTGCACTATCTGGACGAGCACTACACGGAGACGATCTCCCTCGATTTTCTCGCCGAAGAGTTCTACATCAGCAAGTATTATCTTGCGAGGGAATTTAAAAAAGAGTACGGCACCACGATCATACGCTATGTGCTGGCAAAAAAAATCACCCATGCCAAAGAGCTTCTGCGCTACAGCAATTCCTCGATTGAGGAAATCGCGCGGCTCTGCGGCATGGATGACGCCAGTTATTTCAATAAAGTATTCAAAAAAATGGAAGGATGCACGGCATCCGAATACCGGAAGCAGTGGTGATCAGTCTGCGTCATTTTTCTCCCCGCACAGACGCTTTTTCTCGGCGGTCACTCTCTGCAGCTGCATCTCAAAGTCCTGCCTGTTCTTCTGCGCCATGGTCTCAAGCGTCACACCCACAAAGAGCGACTGGATCGCAGAGAGCATCGTGAAGCCGCAGACGATCAGGGTCGGGAAATCCGGCACAAGACCGGTTGCCAGGTAAGTACCCATCACCGGGATGAAAAAGGCGGTCGCTATCACGGCGAGGATCAGTGCAATGATTCCGAAGAATCCCATCGGCTTATAGGCGCGGTACAGTCTCGCAATCGTCTTAAGCACCTTAAATCCATCCGAATAGGTATCCAGCTTGGACACGCTTCCCTCCGGGCGGTCGCGGTAGGTAATGACCACATTTTCCACGAACATATTCTTGTCGATCGCGTGGATGCTCATCTCCGTCTCAATCTCAAAGCCCTTCGAGAGCACCGGAAACGTCTTGACGAACTCATAGCTGAACGCCCGGTATCCCGTCATGATATCCTTGATGTTGTTCTTAAACAGGGTATTGATGCTCTTTCGCACCAGAGAGTTGCCGAAATTGTGAAACGGTCTCTTGTTCTCCGTAAAGTATGTGGAGGACAGGCGGTCTCCCACCACCATGTCCACCCTGCGCTCGAGCACCTGATCCGCCATCTCCCTTGCAGACTCTGCGGGATAGGTGTCATCCCCGTCCGTGATGATATAGCACTCTGCATCGATGTCGCGGAACATCCGGCGCAGCACGTTGCCTTTTCCCTGACGGTATTCATAGCGCACCGTCGCACCGGCGCCGCGCGCCAGCTCGTCCGTTCCATCGGTGGAATTATTGTCGTAGACGTAAATCGTTGCCTCCGGAAGCACCCGCTTAAAGTCCGTCACAACCTTCTCTATCGTCCTGCTCTCATTATAGCAGGGAATCAATACTGCTATTTTATCCATTCTCACTCCCAAACCTTTCTTCTGTTACCGCTTCCCGGCACGAACTGCTGCCAGGTGCATCAGCCTGCACCGATTCCCAGACGCAGGATCATCTTGATCTGCTCCACCACTTCCGGATATGTATAAGTCACATTTCCATCATTCTGGACCAGATACAGCAGAATACTCTTTCCAATCGTGATAAACGCCCAGAGCGAGATAAAACAGCTGAACTTTCTTCCCGCCGTCTCGGACAGATTGTCATGATAAAATCCGATCACCAGAAAACACAGCACACCCATGATCCAATACTGGTCCATGCGGTAGCGCTCCGTCATAAACGGCGACCAGAGTGCATCCATAACCGCAATCACAAGCGGAATCACAAACAGCATGACGATAAACGCGCGCATCTGCTGTTCCTTCATGCGCTTTAAGACGCCCTCCGGCGACAGTCCGATCACCGCAAACCACAGGATCGGGAAATTCAACAGAATACCGTTAAAAATCACATACGGGAACGCCTCGCAGATCGGATTGTAGTTCACGAAATTGTAGAGCACCGCATTGGCAACCGCGATCATCTTCGTCTGTGAAAAATAGGACGCAATGCTTCCGTAGTTGCTCTGGTCTGCCGCGGTCAGCTGGTATGCCTGTCCGAACTCAAACGGACTCTCAAAGCGGGCATAATTGTAGCACATCAGAAGAATTCCGATGACAACGTACGGCATCGCCGCAACCACAAGTTCGCCGAACAGCTTTTTCGTGAATTTATGTTTTTTCAGATATACCACCAGCATCGGAATCACGAACAGGTTGGCGAGTGCCACCGGCGGTCTGCATCCGAATGCCAGCGCACCGAACAGACTTCCGAAAAATGCCAGCCTGATGGATTTTTTCTCCTCCTGCTCCACCCACACCGCGCGCATGAAGAAAAAGAGACTCCAGATCTCCATGCAGAGCGCTCCGGTGATCGCCGTACAGTACAGTGCCGGCGCATCCACACTGTACCAGATGCTCATGATCGAGAACGCCGATGCCAGCATCAGATACATGCCAAGCGTGATCTTCTTAAAAAACCGCTTTGACATCATATAAAAATTCGCAAAGACGCCGCAGATAAAGAACGCGACAAAGACCTGCGTCGCATGGTAAGTCGTAAGGCTCATTCCGGTAATCAGACGGAACGGCAAAAACAGCAAAAATACCGGCACAACACCAAAATACATATAATAGTGTCCATGATAGTACGCCGTATCCCAGCGGTAATCCACGCCGAGATCCACACGCGCCTGCGGATCATACGGATTGTCCATCTGTAAAAGCAGCGGATCGACATCCCCGTTGTCAATATTGATATGTCCATTCAGAATTGCCTCCGCAAGCAGCTCATACTGATTCGTCGCGCCAGGGTCTTCCCCGTTCCAGCCCGGCGCCAGCCCCATCGGCAGTGTGCAGAGCAGAATCAGGATCACTAACACCACGCCGATGGTGATCTTCTCCCTGCGTCCGCAGTCTGTAAGCTTTTTTGTATGCAGCGCAGACTTCGGCCGCAGCATAACCAGCACAAACAGCACAATGCCGTAAATGGCACAGCCTCCCAGAAAATATGCGATCATAACTTACCTCCTTATTTGCTTCTCATCTTTTGCTTCTTATCTTTTGCTTTTTATCTTCTGCACACACCGATCACCCAGCCGATAGATGTGCTCGACACACCATGCTTCCGGCACATGGAAAAGCGTCACGCGCGCCCAGTCGATCACGCTTCCCATCACAACGAGCAGCAGTGCAATCCCGAGCAGCAGAAATTCATAGGTGTTTTCTCCCGCGCGGGCAACATAGTCAAACATGTAGTGCGAGATGAATCCCCGCAGCGTCCACTCAAACAGGAAGACCGCCGGCACATGCTTCGCCAGCCGGTTCACAAATGCATTTTCAAAATGATGATTCCGGAAAATCAAAAATACCAGAATTGCCTCAAAAATGGTAAACAGCGTATTGTCCCTTGCAAAACGGTTCTGCACCGTTCCCGTCACCACGTACAGCGCTCCGTTCAGGCAGAAATTCACCCCTGCAAGCAGTGCAAACCAGCCGGCAAGCTTTGCCGTACGATACTGCCTGTCTGCGCGGTACACGCCGATGTAGCGACCGATCAGATACAGCATCACCATCTGGGTGATTCCTTTTCCGCCGTCTGAATTGATGTCAAAGAAGAAAAATGTCGTCACCCCCGAAAAAATCACCAGCATCGTGATCAGAAGTTGTCTGAAATGCGCTTCACTTAACTTTTCCACCATCTCATTTAAAAACGGGCTCAAAAACGCCAGCGCAAAATAGCAGGTGAAGTACCAGGAACGCTTTCCGATGACCGGAAGCAGGTAGGATAAAATCTCCTCTCCTCCAAGTGCATTTCCCCACACATACTGAAACAAGAGTCCCATCCAGGAATAGAACAAAAGCATGCATTCCAGATGCATCATTTTTTTCACATCCAGGCGGATTCCGTAATATCCCGAAATCAGGATAAAACAGGATACACCGATATTTCCGATGACCACAACCGCAATATCAATCCAGGCGCCAATCCCGTTCGCCACACCGCTGTCCGCGGCGTGCATCCAGAATATCATAACAAGGCACACAATCCGCAGCAGCTCGATACTCGAGTTACGCCCCTTTTTTACTGTTTTTTCCATGTACTTACCCTCTGTGCTTTCCGTGCAGTGCCCGCCTGATTCCATCAAGAATCTTTCCAAACAGCAGACACCCGCAGACAGACGCCGTCACCCTCACCGTGTGGTAAAGGACGAACGCGGCGCCGGTCAGTTCGCCGATATTGATAAACTTTGCCGCTGCCATCTCAAAAATCTCAAGTCCGAGAATATGAAGCGCCAGAAGAACAATCGTATTCTGCCCGATATAGGCTAACACCGTACCCACAATGCAGTTCTGGAATGCTTTTCCGACCCAGATGCAGAGCATGGAGCCCGTAATACCGATCAGAATAAAAAACGGAACACTGAACGCCTGATACACGCCGTACTCGCGCACCGACATGTTGATGCCCGGATTCGCCCGGCTGAGCGACAGATAAAATACCAGTATGCCAATGATCACCCACAGATTCCAGTCCCTGTCAAAGAAATCTGCTCTCTGAAGCAGTGTACCTGCAATCATAAAAATCGTTCCCACAAACGCGAGATCCAGACTCCACGGAAGCAGTATCGGCAGTTCCGCCAAAAGCATCGTGAGCACGGTAAGCACCACCAGACAGCCGATCAGAAACCGGCGGCTCTTTAAGCAGCGGTCGATCACCAGATGGTACACCAGACTTGTCACAAAAAATGCGGTCAGATACCACATGGCACCGTTTGCCACGGTAAATAAAAATACGTTGTCCTGATGTGTCGTCGTATCAAAAAGGCAGTAGCGTGAGTACAGCACTCCGAGTGCAGATCTTCCCGTCTCCTGCCAGGTACGTCCGATTGCCCGGTAGAACACCAGCAGCAACGCGCTGTAGCCAAAATACGGAACCAGCAGGCGCTTCGCCTTGTGCACCACATTTTCCCCATAGCTTCTGCCCGGCTTGTACAGATAGCCCGACACCACAAAAAACAGCGGGATATAATAATTGATCAGGTACGGGCTCAGCCCGCAGCTATGTGAAATGATGACGAGGAGAAGTCCGATTCCCCTCGCCACATCCAGGTATTTCCAGTGTTTCATCCCCACTCCTATCTCCAATCCTGCCGGATCAGCGCACGTTCCCACAGATACGGCTGGATCCTGTTCCAGATATCCGCCGCCTGATGGAAGGTCGCATTCTCACCATTTAGGAACTTTGCAAGATCCGCACGCACGCCTGTCGCATCGTCGATTAAGCTGCAGTTTGCAAACGCCGGGTCCGCCACCGTATCCTCAAAGAACTGGCGGTACGGTCCGCGCATCCAGTCCAGAATCGGCGCATTGAATCCCAGTTTCGTTCTGCGGTAGGCAATGTCGTGCGGCATAAAATCTGCGCAGGCATCGCGGACGATGGATTTGGAAAATCCTCCGTGCAGCTTGGATTTCCAGCCGATCGAAAACGCGAACTCCACAATCCTGTAGTCCAGAAACGGCATGCGGATCTCAACGCCGGACGCCATACTGTCTCTGTCGTAATTGCGCAGAAGCGTCGGAAGAATCGTCTCATGTGTGGAGACAAACAGTACCTTATTCAGATTGTCCAGCTTCTTCCAGTTCGGATGATCCGCGTAAGCGCTCGATACATCCGCTCTTCCCAGAAGCTTCTTCGCATAATACTTCGTCATATAGTCACGGTACAGCTTATTCCGCTGCCGCTTAAATTCTGCGGACGACGGGTCATATCCCATCTCACTCCGCTGATTTAAATATGCCATCGTAATCTGGTCGATCTCCGCTTTTCCCTTTGCATCCGGATACGCTTTTAACACGTCGAATCCGTAGCCGGCAAATAATTCATCTGCCGCATGGCCGTCGAGAGATACCGTCGTTCCGAGCTCTCTCTCCTTTTTATAAAGCTCCATCATAGGCACCTGCGGATTGCCCCAGAGTTCCTCAAAGCAGTACAGCTGACGCAGAAATTCCCGCTCCGGCACCGCGTCGTCAATCGTTAAAAACGTATGCCTGATGCCGAGATAATCCGTCACCTGCTTTGCGTATTTTGTCTCATCCAGATCCGTTCCCGGGAAGCATGCCACATACGCGTGCTGCCAGTCTTTGTTCGCGCGCTCATCCGCACAGTTTCTGGAAATGTAGGACATGGCGCAGATGGTGGCGGAAGAATCCAGTCCGCCGCTGAGTCCGGTTCCCAGAGTCACATCGCTTCTCATGCGGATCTTGCAGGCATCCAAAAACAGCTCGCGGAACTGCTCTACCTGCTCCTCGTAGGTATCCGGCACCTTGATCAGATGATCCAGTGTGTTCCAGAAGCGTGTGATCTCTGTTTTTCCATTGCGAATCCACGCATAACTTCCAGCTGGGAATCGCTTGATCCCCTTGATCAGGCACTCCGGCTGGGACTCATAATGATTGTCCGCAAAATAGCGGTCGAACATCTCCTTGTTCGGCTCCACCTTCTCAAGCAGCGGGAGAAGCGCCTTCATCTCCGATGCAAAGGCGAATCCTCCGGCTGGGAACTCGGTGTAGTAAAGCGGCTTCACGCCAAAACGGTCCCTGGAGAGAAACAGACTCTTTTCCTGTCTGTCCCAGATGGCGAACGTCCACATTCCGTTAAAGCGGTCCACGCATTTTTCCTTCCACTCGCAGTATGCCGCCATGATCACTTCCGAGTCGCTGTTTCCGCGGAACGTGTACCCCTTGTGCTGCAATTCCTCCCGGATCTCGATAAAATTGTATATCTCACCGTTAAACGTCATCCAGTAGCGCTCATTGGCGTAGGACATCGGCTGGCTTCCGGCGCTGGAGAGATCTAAGATCGCCAGTCTTCTGTGACCGAGCGTCACACCATCCTCCTGCCACAGTCCAAATCCGTCCGGTCCACGATGTATCATCGTATCCAGGCACTCCATCGCCTGTTCCCGTCTCACTTTTCTGTTAATTACACCGTAGATTCCACACATACGAATGCTGCCTCCTTCTTCTCGTTACTGTCTCTTCGTTCTGGTCAGCCATAAATAGCGCGTGTTTGTCACAAGATACCGCTTGAACAGGCGCTTCGGATCCTGCATCAGGCGGTACAGCCACTCTAAGGACAACTTCTGCATCCACATCGGCGCGCGCTTGATGTTGCCGGCATGATAGTCAAACCCGGCGCCGACGCCAATCATCACGCCGTGGACTTTATCCCTGTGATCGTACATCCAGTTTTCCTGCTTGGGCGCCCCGAGTCCGACCCAGATGATGTCTGCGCCGGACGCATTGATCTTCTCAACCTCAGCCGCATCCTCCTTCTCACTTAAGCTGCGGAACGGCGGGGATACCATCCCCGCAATCTGAAGATGCGGATAGCGCTCCTTAAGCTTTTGCTCTAACATCTGCAATGTCTCCGGCGATCCGCCGTAGAAATAATGCTTTAATCCGTTCTCTCTTGCGAACAGTTCCAGCATCAGATCCGGACCTGTCACGCGCTCCGCCTCCGGGAAACCGTGTTTTCTGCTATACACGGAAAGCGGCTTTCCGTCCGGAAGGACGAACGCCGCACTCTTTTGTACCTCATGATAATGCGCATCGTCATGCGCCATCACCGTCGTATGGACATTGCCCACGCAGATATATTTTCCGCGCAATTCTTCCATATCATGTTCAATTCGTTCCACTGTATCCGCCATATTGGTCACCAGAATCCGGGTGCCCAGTATGTCACAGCATTTCATCTCTATCATAAATTTAATCCTTCTTTACAACCTCAAGCGGTATATCGCCGATATAGGACGGAAGCAGGCTGAATGTGCTGTTATAGCTTCCGAGAATCTTCCGGCATCTGGAGAGCGCCAGCATCTCGATGTAAGCGTCGCAGATTCCCTCTTTGGAATTGCGGTCAATGATACCGGAATCATGGAAGATCAGCTTTGCGTCCGGCAGTGCTTCCCGCAGTTCGCGCTTCACCCCTTCATCGTCCGTCGCCACAAAAAAGTCCGTCCCCGGCACTTCCGTCATCTCCTGCCGCATCTTATCCGCAAACAGCGACAGCGGACTGTTGGCGATCGCCTCGGTGTGATCGGTACGTCTGACATGCACCCCCACCGTCTTTGCGCCAAGCTGTGAAAACAGCGGTTCTCCCTTTTGCAGAATACCCGCGCTCGGCTTTAAAAAGGCAAGGCTTGCCGCATCCAGCTCACAGAGCGGTCCGAAGGACTTGATATAGATGACTGGCTCCTTCTCGATGACTGCCAGCAGTCCCTCGTAGCCTTTCTGTTTTTTGATCGCTTCCACATCCCCGCACTCCAAAAAACGGTCTGCCTTCGCGCGCCATTTCTTTTTTAACTGATTCCCTCTGAAATGCGCAACCGGCTCCTTGGAGTATCCGTTCTCGCTGATCTCGATCACACGGAACGGGAGATCAAACAGTTCTTCTGCTTTTACGTTACAGCCAACCTCACGCTTCCACATGACGATCAGCTCACGGTTTAACTTCTGTGCCACCGCATAAGCCGAGGACATGCCAAGCAGCTTATTTCCAAGTCCTGCACACGGTTCAATAATGATCATATTTTCCCTCATTTCTTCTCTACTGCGCGTCCTGAACAGTTACACTTCCGTTCTCCACCTTGTATACAATGTTGCAGTTTTTGATGGTCGACAGGCGGTGCGCAATGATGAGCATTGTCATCTTACCCTGCAGACTGTCGATCGCCTGCATAACCGCCGCCTCTGTCTCCGTATCCAGTGCAGACGTCGCCTCGTCGAGCACCAGCACCTCCGGCTTGCGGTACAGAGCTCTCGCAATTCCGATTCTCTGACGCTGTCCGCCGGACAGACGCACACCCGCCTCACCGATCACCGTGTCAAGCCCCTCCTCGAGCGACTCCACAAATTCATCGAGCTGTGCCTGGCGCAGTGCTGCCCAGACATCCTCGTCGTTGATTCCTTCTTTTTTTCCAAATGCAATATTGTTGCGGATCGTATCATCCAGCATGTAGATCGTCTGCGGAATATAGCCGATCTTATCGTGCCATCCGCGGTACGATGTGCTGATATCGACACCGTCCAATGTAATCTGTCCCTCCTGCGGCTTTAACACCCCGAGGATCAGATCCACCATCGTGGTCTTGCCCGCTCCGGACGGTCCGATAAACGCCACCGAGCTGTTCTTTGGAATCGTCACATTCACATGGGACAATACCGGCTCCTCCATCTCCGGATAGGTAAACGTCATATCGTTGACGCGGATTTCACGCTCAAGTGCCATCGCCGGATAATCGCGCTCCTCGGAAAGATCAATCTCCAGATCGCGGATCTTCGTGTACTCCTCGCCGATCTTGTGGATCACGACGCCGTTGTGAATGATCGACGCTAAGTATTCCGACATTTTGTTGGCAGAAGGAAGCAGGTAAAACGCCGCAGCCGCAAATACGGCAAGCACGCCGACAAAATGGGTCGGATCGGACTCTGTCATATTGATGCGGACCGCAATCGTGATCATCAGACCCGCAATACATAACGCTTCCATCACCGGCTTCGGGATGGAACTTAAAAATGCATTCTGCTTGATGACGTAGGTGTAAAGTCCGTTCTGCTTGCGGAACTCTTCCTCAAAATAACTCTCACGGTTTGCAATCTTGATCTCCTTGATTCCGCCGAATGCCTGCTGCATGCACTGAATAATGTTCGCATTGTATTTCCGGCGCTCATCACCGAAGCGCGCCAGCGTGCGCTTTAACTTTTTCATGAAAAGCAGCACCATCAGCATCATCGCAAGTGCCACACCAAGCGTGATAATCGGATCTGTCACTACCAGAAAGATAATTAAAATTGTGCTTGTGCACAGTTCCGCTGCCAGCTGCAGCATATTTAATACCGCTGCATAGAACATCTCCGGATCATTGTTGATGTCGCGCATCAGCTCCGCACTGTTATGGTTCAGAAAAAACGTATAGTCCTTGCTGATATAGTACTTCATCAGACGATCCTGCATCTCCCTTTTCCCGTAGTAGGAAAAACGATACTGCATATTATTCATAAAAATAATAAACGCATTTTTTGCCAGATAGACAATGACAATTCCGATCGCTATCGCCGTGATCAGCTCGTTGGGATTCTCCATCCCCATCCACTCGTAAAATGCCGCCACATAGCGGTTCGCAAGCAGTTCCTCCGGCGCTGTCACCGCCTGGATAAACGGCAGAAGCACGGACACGCCGAGCAGACTGACTCCCGAATTGATCAGAATGAGAAATGCCATACCAAACAACTTTCTCTTCTGCTTTCCATCAAACACCTTAAAGACGCTCTTTACCAAACTCATAAAACAATCCACTCCTTCAAACGTATCTGTTCACAGCCCTTATATTCCGGCATAATCACTACTTTTTCCGGATTCGGATTCAAGTAAGCCGCCCAGGTGGAATACGAACTATTTGATATGATCTGGTGACGGCACGCCGCCATCAGAAAAAATTCATCGATATCCGAAAACGCTCCCAGTTCGGAGATATAGGTCATCTTCCGCTCTGTGTGTTCTCCCTCGAGCGCTTCCTTCGCCGCCTCCCTGTCGTTGGTAAACACAAGGTAGCGAAGTCCCGAACGCTCCTTTTCCATGCGCGCTAAGGCACGCTCAAAGAAAGCCCTCCCCGGACCAACGATATCTCCGCCGCGCACATGCACAGCGCAGGTGTCCGTCGTCTGAAATTCCGCACAAAGCTTTTTCACAAGTTCACTCTGCCCGTACGCAGGCGTCATCATATCTGTAATCTCTTTTAAATAAGGTTCAAAATACCCCGTATGCTGCCAGTAACCGTGCAGATATTTGTTGCGGAATCTCTTTTTCTGGAAGACTCTCGGATCCACCGCATGCAGATCCCGCTCCTTGATGACGCGGTACTTGAGGTTCCTGCGCAGACGTTTGTAAATCTTCTGAAAGACCGTCCGGTTCGGAAAACTCTCCCGCGCATCATACTTCAGATGGAACTTGTCCAGTTCAAAATCGCGCAGGGTGGAATTGTCCGCCTCGGAAGTATCCAGCTTTAACGTATCATTCTCCCGCCGCGCCGCCGCATATCCGCACGCGTAATTAAACAGCTGGTTGCCCATGCCGTCACCGATTTTTACAATAATCATGCCCGATACCCCAGAATCAGCTCACAAATGCGGTCCACATCCGAAAGATCCAGATCCGCATAGAGCGGCAGTGTCAACACGCGCTTTGACGTCTCAAGCGCCACCGGCGTATCCTTCGCATCATACTTGTCGCTGTAGCACTGAAATTCGCTTGTCAGCGGATAGAAATATTTTCTGGTAAAAATATCATGCTGCTTTAACATCTCATAAATATCATCCCTGCCGTATCCGAGCACTGTCTCATCGAACACCACCGGGAAATACGCATAGTTCGGCTTTACATCCTTCTGCGGCTGTACCAGCTTGATTCCCGGCACACCGTTTAAATGTTCTCTGTAGCGCGCCACCACGCGGCTGCGCTTCTCGATCTCGCCATCCAGATGCCGCAGGTTGCAAAGTCCCATCGCCGCCTGGAATTCATTCATCTTGGAGTTGGCACCGACCGCGTCCACAACGACCTCATTGCGGATTCCGAAATTCTTAAGACCGTACAGATCCTCCTTCAGTCCGTTCTGCTCTCCGTTAAAGCATACAGCGCCGCCCTCGATCGTGTGGAACACCTTCGTTGCGTGGAAGCTGAACATGGACGCATCCCCGAACGTCGCCACACCGCGTCCCTTGTACGTAACGCCAAACGTATGCGCCGCATCGTAAATCACTTTCAGATGATGCTTTTTGGCGATTGCCTCGATCGCCTCCACATCACAGAGATTGCCGTAGACGTGCACCGGTATGATCGCGCTCGTCTTGTCCGTGATAAGCGCCTCGATCTTGGAGACGTCCATCGTGTAGTCCTCCGGATTCACATCACAGAATACCGGTGTCAGCCCGTTCCGCACAATCGCATGTGTTGTGGACGCAAACGTAAACGACGTGGTAATGACCTCCCCCGTCAGATGCAGTGCCTGGATCAGAAGCTCCAGCGCCATGTGTCCATTGGAAAAAAGGGAAACGTGATCCACCTTCAGATACTTTTCCAGTTCTTTTTCCAGTTCATTGTGCTTCGCACCCATATTCGTCAGCCAGTGGCTGTCCCAGATATCCTTAATCTCTTCTATATATTCTTCATACTCCGGCATGGAAGAACGTGTTACCAATATTCTGCTCATTTTTTCGCCTTTCCTCTCCCGCAGTTCTCTGCGGGGCAGTCCTATCCTGCATTTTCAGAAATAGATACCCTGTCATGATAATAAAAATGCAACTTCTTGTCAATCTTTGCGCCATTTTCGGCGCATTTCTAATGATTTCTTAAGAAATTCAGCGCCACAGATGTTTCATACACTTCCTATATAAATGTGTGTTCCAGTATCCGCCCGCAAAGTGCACGATGTAAGCGCCGTCGTCAAACAGGCGGCGAATCAGCTTGTAGTGCGCACCGAGAAGCAGCATATGCTTCTCTCCCGTAAGCCGGCTTAGGACATGCTCGGCTTTTCCGTACAGCCTGTTCTGATGAAGAGCATACAGCCTGTCCGCGTACGGATTGCCGATCTCAAAATACGGCATGCAGTTAAACCGGTAATCCAGTTCCAGAAACAGCCCCTTCGTCTGGGTGTAATACGCCATCGGCGCTTCCTCAAACGCCGTGTTCTCGCCCTGGCTCTTCATCGACATGTAGTAATCCCGGAACAGATCAGCAACAAGGCGCGGCCTGAACAACAGCACGCCCCCGTTGATATTGCCGACCAGACCATCCGCTGCCGCAAATCCGCGCGACGTAAAATAGTCCTCCACCGTCTCGTTTAAAATGCGCTCGTTGTCCGCATAGATCTTGCGGAAGCGCGCGGACGAGCGCGGATTGACCTCCGCCATCAGTCCGATATTCTCCGGCATAAGTGCAAAAATATCCGGACAGTCCGGTGAGATGATGATATCCAGATCCAGGAAAAGCACCTGCTCGTATTCCCGCAGATAATCCGGGATCAAGAGCTTCTGGGAATAAATATCCCGCTTCTTATCCTTATCAATATAGTCATCTATAAAGCGAAAATCCGCATGGCACTTCTTCGCATAAGCCATCAGATTGTTCCGCACCAGTTCGTATTGTTTTCTATATTTTCCTGCGCCAACAGACATTACGCATACCACTCTGTCATTCATTGCGTAGACCCCCTTATTTTCTTATACCATCATAAATTCAAACACATTCCTTGTCAACCACGGGCGCAATCCGCAATCATTGCTTGACACGCTTTTTTGCTACGATATAATAGAAGATACTGATGATTCACCAATATTATATGAGAAGGAGACTTATTATGTCGGATATCATTCCCGTTATTGTACACCATGAGACCGGTGAAAAACCGCAGACAGGTGGCAAAAAGAATCAGGAATATTTAAGATACTGCATCGCACAGGCAAAAAAGTACAACGAAAAAGTCGTACTTTTAGGCGACCAGTACAATAAGGACTGGTGCGACGACTGGCACGATGCCAACGATTTCATCACAGACAAATGGAAGGAATTCCACAGTGTTTTCAAAAACCTCTCCCCTTATCCACAGGCGTGGGCGGAAGGCATTTTCCGGCGTTTCTTTCTCATTCTGGAATATCTTGACCGCTATGGATACGACAACTGTGTGATTATGGACAGTGATATTCTTCTCTATACGAATGTCAGCACTTACGAGCCGTTCCGCCACTGCAAGATGGCAGCTGAGTCTCCTCTGGAGCAGGACATTGCCGTCCTCTGGAAAGGCAACGGCTACAAATGGAAGGTCTGCGCAGGTGTTGCCTATTTTACCAAGCAGGGACTGATCGAATTCACGGATTACTGTATCGATATGTACAAGAACCACATGGATGTCCTGATGGAAAAATGGAATATCCACCAGAAATACCAGATCTACGGCGGTGTTGCAGAAATGTCACTGCTTTATCTGTGGGTAAAGACTCTTCCTGAGGGGGAATTCTTAAATCTTCTGATGGACGATGCAGACCACTGCGTCTTCGACAACTCGATCGGGCTTCCGGACGGATATCTGGAAGGACAGTACGAGTTCAACCGCCGTCTCGGCGTCAAGAAGCTGCACTGGGAAGACGGAAAGCCTTACTGCTACACCCTGGACGGACACCAGAAGACCGGATTGTTATGCCTTCATTTCGTAGGCGTCACCAAGATCTTTATGGAAGGAATCTATGAGCACCAGGATTATGCCTTCGGCGCCAGATTCTACACCTATCTGCTCACCATACGCGGTCATCTTGCGGACATCAAGCACGGGAACACCAAGTTCCAGCAGCGCATCAAAATCCGCCGCGCCGAGAAAGCCAGCAAGGCTTCCAACAACTGACAGGAGATCACACCATGAAACATGAACGTTCTTCCAACTTTGAGTTGCTGCGCCTGCTTTGCATCTTCGGAATCCTGGTAATGCACACGTTTGCAGGAATTGACACTGCCGCTTCGCCCGGCAACATGCTGGCGAACGTCTTTGCCAACTCCCTGTTCAACACCGGCGTTACCTGTTTTATCCTGCTTTCGGGCTATTTCGGCATACGTTTTGACTTAAAGAAGCTGATCGGCTTAGACCTGATGGTGATCTTTTTCACGTTGCTCGGCACTGTGGCACTCGGCGATTTCGGCAGCAAGGATCTGATCAAGTCCTGCATTCCAGTCTTGTCGAGACGCTACTGGTTCATCACCTGCTATTTTGTTCTCTTCATCCTGGCACCATTTCTCAATCAGGTGGCTGAGCGGCTGGAAAGAGAGCATTTTCGCAGACTGCTTCTTTTACTGCTGCTCGTCTTCAGCCTGATCCCGACAGTCACGACCTACGATGTGATGCAGGATGCCGGCAAGGGGCTTGCACATTTTGTGATGATCTATCTGCTGGGACGCTATCTGGCGCGCTATCACACCGGACACTGTTCCAAAATGCGGCTGCTCCTCGGAATTGCAGGATCCACGGCGCTCATCTTTTGCGCCGACGGAGCGCTGACCCTGCATCAAGGTGTCATCTACAGCACTTTTTCGCGGGATTGTTCGATCTTTATTATTTTTTCCGCTGTTCTGCTGCTGTTGCTCTTCCGTGAGTTCTCGCTGCAGAGCCGGATCATCAACCGTGCGGCGACCAATGTGCTCGCCATCTATGTGCTGGATCAGGTCATCCGCAGCCTGCTGGGACGCTATCTGGATCTGAATGCATTTTCCGGCCAGTGGTATCTATTCTTCGTTGTCTGCGGCTATGTGCTCCTCGTCATGCTGCTTGCCGCAGTCTGCAATGAGCTGCGCAAGCTGACGATCGGAAGAATCGAGACGTGGCTGACCGGCATCGTCGCCGCCTTTCTGCAGTCTTGCGGTGCGCTGCTTGTTCGTATAGGCCAGCGGATTGTTCACTGGTTTATTTCGATGGACTGATCCGCACAACAAATTATTTTTGCTTTAATATGAGGTTTTTATGAAAAAACGATTCTTATATCTGCGCTATTACTTAAAACATCTGCATCATAAGTTCCGCGCCAAGCGCGGTGGCATGTACAGCATCATGCACACAAAGTTTCTCGGGAAAATGCCGCCTTCCGACGAGGAGGCCAACCATCTGATCAAGGAGATGATCACAAGCGGCAAGCCGTTCGCTCTGTGCCGTCTCGGAAGCGCCGAGTTCACCCTGATGCAGCTGTTTGACGAATACCAGCTGTTTCACCATGACAGACTCCATCAGAGCAACATGTACACGCTGTTCCACAAGGACATGGACGAGATCGCGCGGTGGGTCAATCTCACCAAAGAGGACTGCAGGGACGTCGATATCATGGCATATTTTGAGGATCATCCGATGGAAGAATATCTGATCCGCTCCTACTGCCAGAATTCCCGCCTGATCCGTCTCGAACAGATCGAGACGATTCTCTATGATGTGCCGTGGACGATGGCGTTAGAAGGAAAAAAAGTGCTCGTCATCAGTCCTTTCGTGGATACCATCCGGGAACAGTACCCGAAGATCGACAAGATCTATGAGGGCAGGAAAATGCTTCCTTCTTTTGAGCTTAAGACATTAAAATCCGTATGGTTCAGCGGAGACAGGGAGGACGATGACTTCGACACCTGGTTTGACGCTCTCCAGTATCTCTACGACGAGGCGATGAAGATTGACTTTGACATTGCCCTGCTTAGCTGCAGCACCTTCGGATTCGATCTTGCCTGCATGTTCAAGCACGCCGGCAAACAGGCGATCCAGTACGGCGGTGCCCTTCAGGTTCTGTTCGGCATCAAAGGCGCCCGCTGGGACAACTACCCGCCCTACAGCAAGTATTATAATGAATACTGGGTGCGCGCACCGAAGACCGAAGCGCCGAGCAAACGCTTTGCAAACAAACTGGATAACGGCTGCTACTGGTAGACGGCTGTATTTGATTTTAAAGAATAAGAGGGGACATCATGAATGTAGATCACATTGGATATGCAGTCAAAAATATTGACGCATCCAGACAGGCTTTTGAAGAGCTCGGTTATGTTTTTGATCCGGTCGTAAACGATACGGATCGCAATATTTTTATTTCGTTCGGTCGTCTGGGTGATTACCGCATCGAGCTGGTATCGCCGCTCGATCCCGCACTTCCTTCGCCGGTCGACGGCACGTTAAAGAAGAGTGGGAACACACCGTATCACATCTGCTATACAAGCAGCCGTTTTGAGGATGACATCAAGGAGTTGCAGCAAAAGCGTTTTCTTCTCACAATCCCGCCCGCTCCCGCATGTGCTTTCGACGGCAGGCGCGTTGCTTTCCTGTATCATCTCCAAATCGGATTACTGGAACTGGTGGAAGCCTAGTCGGCTTCCAGTTCCGATATATCCAGTTCCAGCATCTTCTGGCTTCGCTCCTTGATGCGGATGCACTGGTATCCCAGATAGATTCCCCACGGCTTCGTATCCTTCGTCGCCAACGTCATCGCACAGAGTGCACATCCCTCCGCAATCGTAACACCCGGCAGAATGATGCAGCCAGCTCCGATGTTGGAGTACTTTTTAATCACAACCGGTTCCTCAATCACATTCGTGAACTTCTCCGGAACCGTCGGATTCGTCATAAAATCTCCCGAGTAATCGTCCGATGCGGCATAAACTGCACAGTGCGATGAAATCCCGGTATAATCCTCAAATGTAATGCCTGCCGTTCCGCCAAACAATGTCGTGGTAACCGCCACATGGATATAATTCCCGAATGTAATCTTACCGCTGAGCACGCAGAAATCATCCACTCTCACATGATTGCCGATCCAGATATTGGAGGCACCGTAAATGCTTGCCTTACGGCTGATCATCACATCATGTCCCACATGGGCAAATCCCATCTGCTGTAATTCTTCTTCCGAATAAAAACTTGTTGCCATCTCTCTCTCCATTCTGCCGCGCGAAACATCTACGCGCTGTTTTTTATTCTGATCGCTACGACACTATCTTACACATCCCAGACCACAGTATGAATCTGCTCTGTCTCAGGAAGCGAGGTAAGCTTTCGCTCGTACTGCTTCTGCTCCTCATCCCCGGAAACCTGTGTAAATCCCAGTTGCTCCCACAACGCCTCAACCGGCTTGTTCTTCGCCGTCTTTTTGTATGCCGCCGTCGCCTTGGTGATTCCATCTGCCTGAAGCTTCTTAAGTACGGCATCCAGGATCGCATCTTCGACTTTGCGTCCCATCACCCGGCAGCTCATAAGAAAATTGTCGATCACTGCCGTATCGCCGTCCTGATGATACAAAAATTCACTCACCCATCCGCTGTTTCCATACTTGTCGGAGACTTCCGCCATCAGCAGATGACCTCCCTCCTCGCCAAGGTAATGCTCCAGTGCCAGTTCATCCATCCGCAGTGTACAGGTATTAAACTGATTCGTCTTGTTCATCAGCTGCACGGCGCGCTCCCTGGTATTGTCGTTTACCGGTGCCAGCCGGATCGTCGTCTGCAGCGACCGAAGGTAATCTTCATAGGATACCGCGCTCTCACGTTCTTTTCTCCGCTCGCGTTCCTGCTGATACTGTGCCGTCTTTGCCCTGTCTTCGTCTGTCAGATGCCATGTGAAGAAATAGTTCTCATAGACTTCTGCCATCACCGCCGGCAGCGTCGTAAGGTCTGTCGGGAAATCCACGACTGTCACTTCCGGCTGCTGGATCCGCATCGCTTCGCGCTCCGCCTCATTGTCGTCCACAAAGACAAACGAGTCCAGACCAAGGTTCAATTCCTCCGCTATTTTCCCAATATTGACGGGCTTTGGATTCCAGTCTGCATAGATCGCAGAAAAATCTGATTCCTTCAGGATCATATGTGGATTCTCACGAAATGCACTCTGCACATCCTCGCTGTTATTCTTGGACGCGATAGCCAAAAGCACTCCCTGCTGCTGCATCTTTTTGATCTGTTTCTGGGTATCCTGATAGATAGCTCCCTCGTGTGCACTGTCGAGCACAATTCCTTCCGGTCCATCCTCGCCGATCACACCACCCCAGAGGGTATTATCCAGATCGAGAACCAGCACTTTCTTCGGAACACGCGCCAGTCTCGCCATCACCTGCCGCATCTCCTCCGCGAGCAGATGAAGCGCTTTCATATCGTAAGGGATGGAACCCATATACCAGAATTTCGCGAAATAAAACTGTTTTCTTCCGTAGTCTTCGATCAGGCGCCGCAGTTCAAAACGGTGAATATTTTTCTGCCGCTCCGCCAGCCCGGTCAGAAGCGTATCCCAATAAGCGCCGGATGCCTGTGCCAGATCGCTTGCATCTCCCGCGCCAATATGTTCCGGCCGGACATCAATGGTCGATACGACAAGATAGCTGGCAGAGTAATTCTCCGCCAGCTTCTCTATATACTGCTCCGAGCGGTCTAAGACCGTCTTCACACTTCCCATATCTTGGCACCCTTCTAACAGGGCATTTCCATCCAGCAGTAAAAACAGACATTCCGGTGCAAACGCCGCCAGACGCTCGTCCTTTTTAAGTGCATACGTGATCCACTCTCCATACCCGTCTGTCTGAAATACTTCGTTCTCTTTTTTTAAAAGTCCGGACAGCATGTCCAGATTCACGTTGGACAAAATTGATAGCCGCATTTTATGATTCCTTTATATATTGATAAAAATCGTTCAGCTTCTTGATCGTAGAGATCTGCTCCATCGGTATCATAACACCGTATTTTGCCTCGATCTCACCGAGCAGGCGAAGCTGCATGAGGGAATCCCATGTCTCCACATCATCCTGGGATGTCTCCAGTGTCAGTGTATTCTTATCTACTTCCAATATGTCCGCTATAAAACTTAAAAATTCTTCCATCTTTCTATCCTTTACCCGACTTATTCAATCACCAGATCTTCCCAGTCATCGACAGGTACTAATGCAACGTAGGTTTTTCCGGTATTGATCGTAATCTCATTCCCCTGTGCGTCGTAATAACGTGTCGGAGACGTCATGCTGGTCTTCTTCCATGATACATAGAGCGCCTTGCCGTTTGTGACGTAATAGCCGTAACCACTGCTGATGCAGTCAAAGATCATATAACCGTGTTCGTCATACTGTGTATAGCCGCAGCTCTGAATCAGAAGATTCTTAAAGCACAGCTGTGCGTTGTCATTGCCTGGATCTACATGGGCTTTGCCGTACTCGGAATAATAGTAAAGCTGATCATCCGCATTGTACTCCAGATAAGATCCGTTGTGCGGGAAGGGAAGATCTACCATATTCGCATCAATCGCATCATCCGGATAAGATGTCCCGAGATCAACCGGGTTGTTCTCATTCGCAAACTGATAATGTGCTCCCTCGTAATAGGAAGTATAGTCCTTTGACACATCGGAGCTGGAGAAGTTCTTGTCCATGTCCCCGGAAAGAATATACTCTGTATATTCTCTGGACTTACCGTTATCCACACGCGAAAATGTTCCGCTGAAATGATCAGAACATGCCTCATCCAAATACTCATCCACATAGAACGGACCTCCGTCATGACAGATGATGGCATTCCATTCTGCAGCCAGTATCACGTTCGTCGGTCTGACACTGCGGATACTTCCAATCTGATCCACACTCTCATAATCCTTAAACAGCGCCATGAATCGTGTGATACGTCCGTTCAGCGTGCTGTTCATCATCTCGTATACCACATCTGCATGTGACAAGCCATAATGCGGAAGTGCAATGGATTCGTTGTCTACCATAACAGCAATCGGGCGCTGATCCTTCAGACTGTCGTCAATCAGCTCGTTCGTCAGCTCACTGCGATATTTTCCTTCCGGAAGAACCTCCTCTTCCTCTGTGTCCGCATTCTCCGTCTGCGCTGTTACCTCTGCCTCGATCTGCTCTGCGTCATTCTCCGCGCTGCTCTCCGTGGCATCGCTTCCTCCGCATGCCATAAGGTTGGCGGATACAGCAAGCAGTGTCAATAATGTAACTGCTCTCTTCTTCACTAATGTCTACCTCTCAATATCTTTATTTTCTACCGGGATATATCTACAGTCAGATCTGCGGATATATCTGATTCCATTCTACCATATCTCAGGACGCTGTAAAAGCCTTTTTTCTACTTAATCCGAGTCACTTCGGCGCGGTTGCTCTCCGCAACAATATAGTGCGGGCGCTGCTTTACCTCCATGTAAGTCTTTGCAATATACTGCCCCATAATTCCCATGCAGAAAAGCTGTACGCCGCCGATGAACGTGATGATGCACGCCGTCGATGCCCAGCCTGTAACCGGATCTCCGAACACCAGCTTGCGCACCACGATAAAAATGACCGCGATAAAAGAAAGCAGCGTCATCCCCATGCCGAACCAGGATGCTACAGCGAGCGGTGCCTGTGAAAAATTGATAATGCCGTCAATCGCATATTTTAACAGCTTCCAGAAGTTCCACTTTGTCTCTCCCGCCACACGGTTCACATTTTCATATGGCAGCCAGTATGTCCTAAAACCGATCCACCCAAAGATTCCCTTGGAAAAACGGTTGTATTCTCCCATCTCCACGATCGCGTCCACCATCTCCCGCTTCATCAGCCTGAAATCGCGGGCACCGTCTACGATATCCGCATCGGAAATCCGGTTGATAATGCGGTAAAACTGTCTGGCGAACCAGCTCCGGATCGGCGGTTCTCCCTCGCGGTTGACCCTGCGTGTCGCCACACTGTCGAACTCTCCGGATGCAAGCATCGCAAACATCTGCGGAAGAAGTGCCGGCGGATCCTGCATATCCGCATCCATCACTGCAACATAGTCCCCCCTCGCATTCGTAAATCCGGCATACATTGCCGCTTCTTTGCCAAAATTTCTTGAAAAAGAGAGGTAGGTAACGTGCTTATCTTTTTCTGCCAGTCCCTTTAAGATAGACAATGTCGCGTCTTTTGACCCGTCATTGACAAACAGAAACTCGTATTCACAATCCATCCCCGCGAGAACTTTTGTAGACTCCTCATAAAAAATCGGCAATGCTTCCTGCTCGTTGTAGCAGGGAACAATTAGCGAAATCAACATTTTATTTTCCTTTCGTATGTTACAATAATCTGCGGAACACCGGCAGCTTCTTCATCACCCATGTCAATGCCACGCGGATCCCAAACAGCACAAAAATCTCAATCAAAAATGCCGGCAGATATCCGATATACGGCATAAACTTCTGATAAATCACATCCATGCGGCCGCCCGCCCCGATAAACCCGTCGAGAAGGTACACTCCGAACACACAGCCGCCGACCATCGACAGGAAACGCTTCAGTCCCTCCGGGAGATCCTCTCTCTGGAACAAAAGCTTTAAATCAACAAAAATCACAAGCGTGATAAGAGGCATCCACACGCCGAGATACATCTCCCGGTAAGTGCCTCCATTTGTCTGCCAGTCCCGGTATACCAGCCGCCAGCTAATTACCACTGCAGCCAGAAATGCCAGATTGCGCAGTATATTTTTCCATCCGAAAAACGACTGTTCTTTCAGATACCGGTCCAGTCCAAATCCGATTACCGGATAAAACAAAGTCGTCTGCAATACTCCCGCCACACTGAAATAACCGCAAAGCGTATGATATCCGAAAAAGCCAAGTGTAATCTGTAAGGACTCCGTTACAATCTGCAGCGCAATCAGATACCAGAATGCGTTTTTCGGCATATTCTGTGCCAACGGCCGTAAAAAAGGAAGGCTGACAAGAATTCCAAGATAACTGTAGAGATACCAGTATGGCAGAAACGCCACATCAAACGGTAATCCAAGCAGAAAACGGATCGGCGACACCGATGCCTGTCCCCGCACAGCAAATTTCAGGTAATACAGCAAAGAAAAAATAACAATCACCGCCACAATACGCAGAATTCTCTTCCGCGCAAGTTCCCCAAAGCTTTCATTTTTCCCAAGCAGGAGCGCACCGGAAACCATGTAGAACAATGGCACTGCTGCCTTACAAACCAGTGAAAGAAAAAACGACACCGCATACTGTACGCCATGCTGTGTCGCAAACGACATAAACGGTGCCGAGTGATTATACATCACCAAGAGCACCGCCGTAATGCGCACCGCCTCCAAATAGTATTTCTTCTTCATCCTTATCCCCAACGTAAATAGATTAACATAAACTGGTTCTATGATACCACAATTCCACTTATCTGGGAAGAGTCAAAAACGGCCGCCTCTATTCTGTTCCAAGGTCAGATCCCAACTGTGTTCCGACCACTCTTATAAGGTATACTCCGATCCAAGTGCCGCATACAGCACCTTCAGTCCTTTGCGCTTCTTTTCTGCATAGTCGGAAGCCAACAGGAACCGCAGGTAGTCCTGCACCTCCTCCTTTTCACAATTCAATGAAAATTCCTCCTTTAGCGCCTCTATCAACTCCGTCACTGACATCGGATGATTCCGATCCCACAAAATATTCAAAATTAAATTCGCCTTCTCCGGCAGTGTATCCAGCATGACACATTCTATCATCCTTTTACTCCCCTTTTCTTCTTTCTTTGTATAGTACCTTACCGCTTGCCTTGTCTTAAATGTGTATATTTTATCCCAATTTTTTCCAAAAGACCATTCGATCTGACGTAAATAAAAATTTACGTCAGATCGAATGGTCTTTGTCGGTAAGTACTCCTAACATTAAGAAAAAATGAAAAGGAGACTTCACAAATGAAAAAAATGATTCTGATTGCAGCTCTTACACTGGTCCTCGCAGCAGCCGCCGTACCGGGCGTTGCAGCATCCTTTGCAGAGAATGCCGGGGTAAATGCATGCTTCTTTTTGGGGGATCTTCACGAGTGCTACTAAATCTCTATGCCGTAATGCTTTTTGCATAAATCGGCAGTCAATTTCGCCATACGCATTTGATTAGTAGCCGCAAATATTGCCTCTGATTGTTTGAAAATACTGGTCGCCTCTTTCCTATCACCAAGTGTAGCCAATGCACACGCCTTATTAAATAGTAATCTTGGAAACGCGACCAGATTTCCATATTCAATGCAAAAATTCACTCCAATTTCCGCAATTTCTTTTGCCTCTTCATATCGTTCCATATTTCCAAGCCAATTGCATAAATTATATAATATCATTGGATATCTTGCTGTCTTTTCTTTTCCGTCAACAAATTTTATCTCCATATATTGCTTCAGCCAATATCCTAACCTGAGTGCCTGCTCCATCATATTCTGTTCGGCATACATTGTTGCTATGTTATCTATAATTGCAATTTCATGAAATGTCAAAAGATTATTTTCATTTGGGGTTACCCCATCAAAATTGGGCAAAGTCATATGAATCGCATCCATAAACAATTTGACTACTTCTTCATACGTTCCGCCTCTTCCGTATCTTAGCATTCCTTTTGCAAACGTTAAATATTGCAGATATAGATTGCTCCTGTTCTTTTTCTCTACTAACTGCTCCAATTCTTCAATCTGCGTTTCTAATTGATCATAATCAGCTCTTGCAATACTCCTCGTGACATCCTGAATCTTTTCAAAGATCACCATATCATCCTTGCTTACCAGAACATCGAATATTTTATCTCCGATTCCAAGCCTTTCCAGTAACGCGTCCAAAATATGTTTGCCGGGTGCCTGTGCACCGGTCTCAATCCGGGACAGCGACGCTGTCGTACAAATGCCAAAGCTAAGCTGCTCCTGTGTATATCCCCGCCGCAATCTGGTATCACGGATATAATCTCCGATCAAGTAATTTGACATCTTTTTATCTCCCTGTATCTATCCTTTCCAAATTATTATACGTCTATAGGAAATATATATCCTCCAGCCCGCACCCGCATCCTGCAAAAATAACCAGCCGGCAGCCTGCCGGCTATTTTTTGTCTGAAAAGACAAAAAACTTACTGATTATATAATTAAGCACGATCACAATGACCTGTGCAATCACTTTCACAACCATGCTGTTAAAGCCCAGCCAGGTAATAAATACCAGCAGAATGATCTCTTCAATCACCAACGTAACCACACGCCCGCCAAAAAATGAGAGCATTTGCTTTAAAAATTCCGCGATCGTATGCGTTGGTGCCTGAAATACCCACACACGGTTCGTCGCAAACGCGAACGATACAGCCAGCACCCAGGACATCACATTGGCAATCAGCTCGTTGATTCCCATGGATACATTAAAAACTGCATAAGTAACAATGCTGACAATAAATGTCAGCCCACCAAAGAACAAATACAACAATACTTCCTTGTTTTTTTTATAAAACGGCTCAAAGATGTTCAACAGCGGCAACGCCATCATCCGGTCAAAAATATCCCGTTTCTCCTGCATTCTTCATTTCCTCCTCTACTCTTGTATTGCTTAAACGCAATTTTAAGTATAGCGAAATCATTCCGAAAATACAAGGCAAAAACCGTTTTACCATCTCTTGGGCCACACTATTTCATACGGCAGGCACCTTCCGAAATTATTTTTGTAGATTTTATCGGTTGAAAATACCGATTAAGAATGAGACAGATCTGTCTCTACATTTTAGACTGAAACTCTTCAATAGAGTCCGCGCGTGCTGCAAGCTTAAGCCACGCAGATAGCACATCTTCATTCTGTTCCTTTGCAATGCGCTCTTTTGTTTGATCCGGAAGTGTTCCAAGATCTTCCAGCAGTGCAAGGATGTTTTGTGCTACTCTTGATGCTGCCATTGACTCTGCCATTGACTTCACCATTGATTCCGCCATCAATTTTGCCCTTCGCTCTGCTTCCTGGTGGATATACTCCTCCATTGTCATATAGCCTGCCTCCAATTTCCGATCGCGCTTTAGGTATTTCACTCTTTCGTGAATTTTAAGAATTTTCTCATCCTGATGTCTGACAGCTACTTCCTCTGTGCTCTGCTTCAGATACTCAAACAAATGTAGCCTGGCTTTAACTGCTTATTCAAAGCAATCTCCAATACATTTCTGCAGATTTCCTCATCCTGCATGGCTGCCGCAAACAAGTACGCATTTGTCAAATTCAGTTTTTGAAAACTTTCTCCCATACACGGGTACCTCCTCTGTGGGAAGTGCCTGCCTATGGAAGTATTATAGACCGGATTACATTTGATTGTCTATTGGGCGAAATCACGAATTTTCTGTTTCTTCCGCACATACCCCGATGCATTTTAAAAAGCTTTCAAAAAGTGGCGTTGTATAATATACGTCTCCTTCATATCCAAGATATGCGCCCACCTTTTCTTTACAAAACCCGGTTCTTGTGACAGCGGACAGAATATTTTTCACTTCGTCTTTTTCGATCCCGCAATCTTTTCTTATATCTTCATAAAATGCTTCATTGTTGTATTTATATTGATGTAATTTTGCCAGAATTGTAATTTCTCTGATGGACAGTTCTTCCAGCCGTTTCAGATTCTCCTCATACAGGTCAATGTCTCTGTCCCCTGCCAGCAAAAATGTATGTTTAAATAAATTGGCAATATACAGCACCTTTTCATTGGTTGCCAGCCGGTTCAATACCTCCAGCGTACGCGCCAGTTCCATGAGAAACGGGACATCTGCCACGTCACTTTTTACAATCAGCTCCCCCGACTCTGTAATATAACTTAGGAATTCTTCCCGTTTCCTTTTCTGAAACCCGGCAACCTCCTGTTCCAGAAGATTCTTTGCCAGACTGCCGATCCCCGGAATCTCACCCAGCATCTCCATTCCGCTTTTTATCATCGGATTTGAGAAAAAATCTGCAATAGCTTCCATGTCCTGCAGCTCTGTTTTTGCCATTTCAAAATTTTCTTTGCAAGAGTTTTTATTTTCCATAAATTCCTCACATTTCCGGCACAAAGTGCTTCCCTTTCCCATTAAAGCCGGCAGCCAGGCTACCTTTTTCCCCGAAAAATCACATCCAGCATACCCCCACCGCCGGCAGTTTCATTTCCGCCAGGCACAAGCCTTCCAGGATCATCGTCATAGTCATCCGGCTTCGTCCAGTCTTCCAGATAAGACTCAATCAAACTGGTACTGATATCCGCATCTCCGGGATCATACACAATCTGTGCGGCAATCTCAACCGGAAATTTATTTACGATCCCCATGATCTCATTATAAATGTCTTCGCGGATGTATTCCTCCCACTCCAATGCTACACTTGAAAAATCACATTCCAGAGCTTCACCATTATAAAAAGTACTCTCCTCTATCGCTGTATTCACATCATATCCATCATAATAGTCCGACTGATCCACGTCCCTGGCATACGTTTCAACAGCATTTTGTAATCCCCGCACAAAACTTTTCCGGTATTTTGTAAACAGCCATTCGCCACCGGTTTTTTTCGCCTCCCGCGCGATCGCCTGATACTCCCACAGCCCCCGTTCCATCAGAAAATCTTCCAGCGTCTCCTGATTCAGTTTCGCTCTTGTATGATAGAACACGTCCATTTTTTCCTGCAGCAAAGCGAACAGGATTTCTTCGCTTCTATCTCCTTTTTTGGTGTAGCAGCTCCCCGGTTCCTCCAGGAATGCCTGCACGAACTCCATATGACACATATCCCGTATGCTGTTATCGCAAATAACTCCAAGAATTTTACCGCGCTTTGCTTCCAACATACGAAAATGATACTGGTAAATCCGCCCATTCCGGACAAGTTCTTCCACGCAGCCGGGGCAGATCCGCTCCAGCTGCACATACTCTGTCGCATATGCCGGCATATTTGCCTGCTCCATCGGATTCTCCCGGATATAATTTTTCAAAAAATCATTGATCGATGGGTTGCATACGCCAATACGCTTTCTGCCGTTCTGTTCTATCATCTGCACCATGGAATCGGTCAGCCGTCTCAACGCTTCCTCATACAGGTTTCGGGTGGTATCCATCCCTTCCAGGTCGGAAAGACGCTTTAAAAACGCCCGTACCAGAACCGGTTCCTCCACACTTGTATCAGTCAGAGAATACAACGTCAACAGCAACGCCCGATCCTCCGGTCCAAGCTTTCTCGTAAATTCATCCTTCCATAGTTCTCTGGGATTTTCGAGACAGTCCATAATAAACGCCGCATAATGATCTGGTGCAGCCTGCTCGTAATTTTTCTTTTTGGTGACAAACTCAATCAACCGTGGCGTGTAATTTACATGCCTGACTATTGCCCGATAACGTCTGTCCTTAGAAACATTCCGGTAATATTCCTCCGGAATCTCCGCAAAATACAGGTGATTATAGAAAATCCTGCCCTTCTCTTCCTCATCCAGCCCATTCATCTCTATCTTGCGGATTTTTATATTCTCATCCTCCATATAATACCGGAAATCACACGATCGTTCCTTTGCTTCGTGAAAAATCGTAACACGGGAATTCATAATCAGAAGTTTGGCCGGGTTGCGCATGATATACTTGACCAGCGCCAGCAGTTCATTTTCTTTCGTCTCCTGCATTTTAAAATAATGCTGTCCCAGGCAGTCATCAAGAACGATCAGTTCCTTCCGCTCCCTGTCGGCGGAGAGTGCACGTTTTAAATCTGCCAGTTCCCCATTGGTCGTATACCGTATCCGGTATCCTTCCGCCGCAAAAGCCAGCGCGAGCATCTTAGTCAGCATGGTCTTTCCAACTCCCGGATCGCCCAACAGCATCAGCATATGCTCTTTTTCCAGAAGCTTTCTGCCTTCCTCGTAATATTTTGTCTTCACAAAAAGCTTCTGTTCCTTTTCAATCCGATAGAAAAGGGCCTCACAGTCGATCGCGATATCCTGATTGCCTAGCCGTTCTAAAACACTGGTCGATTCCAGCCACAGCTTATAATGCCGTTCCAGAATATCAGCGTTCTCTTTTTTATGTAGGAAACGGTCAATCTCCATCAGATCCACAACCGCTTCCGCATCATCCATATAATCTGAAAACAACTGATAAATTTCAGAAATATTCTGTGCTGTCAGCTTTTTCCCACAGCAAACATAATAATGCTGCGGCTGTTTCTGTTTTACCTTCGGGAGTTCTTTCTTTAAGCTGGAGCGCAGTGTGGGGTAAGGGCTGTCGATATAATGTTTCACCTGCACCATATGTTTTCCTGACAGTTTCGTCTCTGTAATGTCTACACCGCCATCCCTTCCGGGCGCAAAACAGTGAAGCGGACAGCCGATCTTCCGCTCCATGATATCCCGACACAACAATTCAAATTCAAAATCCGATAAATTTGCATAATGAAACATAATGGTACTTTCCCTTGTCTTCTGTTCTCGAATTATCAGACAGACACGTCCCGAAATTATTCTTGTAGATCTTATTGGCTAAATCCTTCCGCGCTCGCTCCAATACATTCTTCTCTGACAGACCGTCAGAAAAAACATATTCTCAAATAAGTTTGCAATAAATATGATCTTTTCATTGGCTGCCAATCGCTCCTCCACTATCAACATCTGATAAATTTCTTTTTACTGGTGTTTTACATTTTCATACTCACATGAAAAATAAGTATCTACTAAACCTTTATATTCTGTATCCTCTGTATAATAATGCATAACCTCATTTTTATCGTAGTATACATCATAACAAGTCAACACCGGAACATCTTCTGTTAATTCGTATATATATTGATAATATGAAGACAATGGAATACCAGCTTTTTCTAATAGCTGCGGCATCAACGCGGTCATTCCCAAAATGCCCATATCTTCTGCCTCCATCCCCCAATTACTCCAAATAAAAAACGGTGTGCTGCACAATAAGAGCCGTAAATTATCTTTTGATGGATCACATACATCAGAAATAAAACTTGGCGAATGATCTCCTACCATCATAATAATTACCGGTCTTGACTCCTTTTCAAAATACTCTGTCAGCTTCTTAAATGCATTATCAGAATTTTTAATACATGTCAGATATTCATTCATCTCCTCAGTGTATTCCCCCTCAGCATTTAACACATGTACAGTATCATACACTGAATCATTTAAATTCCACCCTCCATGATTTTGAATTGTCAGCATATACATAAATATAGGTTCTGCATCCTCGCATTGCACTTCATACCATCTAATTAAATTATCATATAATGAAGAATCTTCTGCAAAATACCGGTCGTGATAAAACTCCAGCTCTTCAAAGTCCTCCAAAAAATGTATTTGATCAAATCCCATTTCTGCATATGCTCTATTTCTTGAATAGTTAGAACCTGCTCCACTGTGCGCTGCAATCGTTTTATAACCCAATCCATTTAAATAACTTACTACACTTTCTGCTCCATTCATATTTAAGACATTAAATGGTGTAATATTGGGCATAATCTCTAACGAATTACTTGTCAGCAACTCGTATTCAGAACTATTCGTTCCTCCCCCCGCAGATGGAGCTGCGGCATATCCTGAAACAAGATTTCCCATTGAATGTATCTCCTGCAAATAGTCCTCATCTGTCTCTATATCCGCACCCAGACTCAAATCATAAAAAGTCTCATTCAGAATTACGATAATATCCGGCAAATTGTCCAATTCTGTTAGAACATCTTTGTCTGTTTGTTCCCCATACAAAATATCTTCAGCAATTTTCTCATCATAATTATCAGGTTTCTGTATTACATTAAATGATTTTGCTGCAATTTCAACTGTACATGCCGCATATCCATAATTGCAGTACGCCTCCTGCCACGACCATCCAACAATCTTTGCTGGTTTTACGGGATTTGCCGAAAAGTAACCAAAATACATACTACTAACAGATATGATTACAAGAATAATATTCCGTATTATTTTTTCCTTAGAAAATCTGGCTCTATGAATCTCTTTTCCTTTCTCAATCACACATAATATACATATTCCAACAGTCAGCAAAAAGATTGTCGACGAAATAAAATCTGGCTTTATTTTATAGGAATGCATCACATTTAATGCGGTAGTTATATTGTGCAACTCCATTGTAGAAAACGGAAGTCCATGATACATAATTGTATAATAATTAACTAGCGATATAACCCCTGTGAAAACCGAAAAAATGATTCCCGAGATCCATAATCTATCTGTTATGATCAGCAATATCGTATACAAAACCTGTAATGTTAATACGTTAAGAATGATGTATTTTATATTTAACGAAAAAAGAGTGTGTAGCTCCGTGGAACTCAGACTTAATTCCGTACTTATTCCTGAGACCACTATCACCAATATAGAAAAAAGCATTCCAATACTTTTCGATTTCAATACTTTTTTACACACTGCTTGTCACCTCGTATCATTTTTCTCTTGACACATGCCACTGGGCTTTTATAACAAATATTTACTGTTCTGACATATCGATATTATATTTTTGATTAAACTCTTCGCTTGGTATAAGTGTAATATTTATCATTCGCGATATAATTCCATGCTTATACAGACTCTGACTAAAGTGGTTTCCTCCATATAAAGCAATCGGCCAATTATCCTCATTCGTCAAACTTTTTGGCACATATAATTCCATTTCCGTCTTACCACTGCGGACAGCATCTTGTATTTGAGCAATAATATCATTGTCAATAAGATATGCCGTGTTCCAGTCAATTTCTCCCTGATTAGAATCTTTATATGTCCTCCCGGGAACATTGATTTCAAAAAACATAATGCAAACCATCAACGGTATTATTAAAGCAATCTTCTCTCTCTTTTTTATCCCATAAGAAAAACAAAACACCATTGCATATAACAACCAGAATGATATTCCCAACAATACATCTGTCCTGCAGATATAGTCTGGTGATGTCTTTGCGCATATTAGTACTACGTATAATACCGCCAAAATGAAATTCAAAAAAATTTCAACGTATAACTTCTTAAACTCCTCTTTCGTTGAACGGTTGATACTGAAGAAAATCGCCATACACACAGTCACAATTAGCATTCCTACAAATAATCCATTGCATTTTTCCTTCAAAAAGGAGACAAATAACTTCAGTGTGGTTATTAAATTATGTATATAGGAGTCTTCTTGTAAACTGTCCGCTCTTCCTCCACTCAACTCATAAATCATGGATATAAACCAGAATCCTAGAATTAATAAATAACCCGTCATATTTTTTAACGAGATTTTCATATTTCTTTTTGGAGACTTTATTTGCTCGAATAGCTCAAACAATACACGCACTCCCGCCCATATTGCAAGAATATAAGAACAAAATAAATTAGAAAAGATACACAAATAAATTGCCAGTATTATAAATGAATAATTCCAAACATCCTTTTGTCCATCTACCCTCACCAGTTCAGGTTTCAAAATCAGTATCAAAACAATAATAATATTAAATATTGTTGGAATTGTATAATAAAAATAATTCGTACAGCTAAAGGAGTGAAACATATATACATTATCTGAATCACTGCTTCTAAAAATGAGGAAATTAAGTAATAAAAACACCACAGAAACACACGCGGACCATCGCAATGACAACTTTATTTTAACAGTCAGGCTTTTCATTACAAAATAAACGTATAACGTAATGCATACACTTAATATAACCCCATACATAAACGCTATAGAACCAACATAATCATGTGTAAATGGATAAATTAAATATACCCCAAGTGATGCCATAAATGGCATTACTATTTCAGGAAAAATCCTTGATGGATTCCAATCCCCCCAGAGTGGAACTGCCTTTCTTGCATATGCTACATACAGCCAATCATCCGTATCATAAATTATCAGAGGATGAATTCTTATGAAAAAAATAAACAGTCCCAAAAAAACAAGTATTACATATCCTGCCATAAAAAGCCTTCTTCTGTTCTTCATAAACCAATCCTCCGTAATCAGCATCTGATAAATTATGATTTCAGCACTATTATAAATATTTTTCAGTCATCTTATGAAATACTCTATTTAACATCGGTTCCAGAAAATAGCAGGAGACTATAGCCACACCAAGAGATATTACAAAATGGATTCCCCATATTTCTAAAGTTGAATAATCAAAGCATTGGTATCTTCTATTTATCAAATCAAAAACCATATCTGTCGGAAAATTCCATAAATAAATAGAAAATGAGGCTTTTCCCAAAATGCGGAAAATCTTCAGACCGGCTATTTTACTCAATATAACTGATGTTTTGGCAAGCACTATAAGACTGGTACAAACGCACAAAGAAAATGTTGTATTAATATTCCCTACTAAATTAAAATGAAATGCATATCCCCACACACCCAGAGAGAAAATGCTCATAAAAATCAGCACAGATTTTTCATATCCCCGTTCTTCAAACCTTTCAAAAATTATAGCCAGTATAATCCCCCAAAAGAATCCCAGGTATCCTCTTCCAAACGCATTATTTAAAAAGGGCATGGAAACCACATCTTCATTATAAACCAGCCATATTCCTAAGATTACCATGAAAAAACTGGTATATAGCAGCTTTTCTTTATCTAAAGCTTTTGTAAAAATATAAAATAGAGCGTAACAGACAAATATCACGGTTAAAAACCATGCCGGAGCATTAAAAGACTGACCTAAAATAAGTCCTGGCATTGCCTGTAGACCCAAAATATTCATTACTAAATGATGAAGATCATTGATCCACGTTATATAATATTCTCCATACTTCATATAATTGTATTGCTGCACCACAAGTGCTACTGCCGTTGTAATCCAGAAAAGCGGAAATATTTTGCTTATTCTTTTAAAGAAAAACGCAGAAAATTTAACACTCCCACTATGTATCTTTGCAAAATACGCATAATACATAATAAACCCAGATATTACAAAAAATAACTCTACTCCTAAATACCCATACAAATAAATATTAGAAAGGAAATTGTGTCCACTCCAGGTCTGTAAAAGTGTGACTCCTGGTTTTTCTCCTCCAAATTCATTTTTATAATGATAGAAATATGCAATTGCAACAGCTGCAATTCCCTTATAAGCATTTATAGTATTTTTCCACTGAACATCTTTAGTGCCATTCCCTCTTGCCATAGTTGTTTGTTCCTCTACAAATTCATAAATTCATCATACCTTTTAAGAACAGCATCCGTATCACCAATCTCCACCAGACTTCCATCATTAATCCAGATAATACGGTTGCAAAATTTCTTTAGCGTGTCCGTTGCATGTGAAACAATCAAAACCGTTCGATTGCTAAGCATAAGCTCCGTCATTTTTTTGTAACTCTTTTTTCGGAAATGCTCATCACCTACACTTAAAACTTCATCCACTAACATAATATCTGTATCCAGAATAGCCGTCACCGCAAACGAAAGCTTTGAATACATACCGCTTGAATATGTCCGAACCGGGCGGTCTATAAAATCCCCCAACTCTGAAAATTCGATAATCTCTTCCATATGTTCCTTCACATAATCAGGCTTACATCCCAAGAGCATCCCCGACTTCAGTATGTTCTCACGCCCAGTGTTATTTCCATTAAATCCAATTCCAATCGCCATCAGAGAAACTCTACGATTTTTTGTGTCAATCGTTCCCTCATCCGGCTGAAATATTCCCGCAATAGAACGGAGTAATGTTGTCTTACCACTTCCATTTCTACCAATGATTCCAACAATCTCACCTTCTTCAACGGAAAATGAAACATCATTCACCGCGCGGACAATATCTGCCTTTTTTACACCTTTGTTTAAAAAACTCTGGTGTAGTGACATATGCATAAGATTCTTATAATCTATACTGACATGATTTACATCTAAAACTATTTCTCCCATTTATACCACCTTTACATATGCATTTTCATTCTTATATACAATATGGATTCCAATAATGCTGAGAACTATCCCTATAAGGAACCATATTCCAATCTGTAGTAAATTAGCAGCGTAATTATACAGCAGAGCATTGCGCATGGTGTCAATTACAATTGCAATCGGATTACAATACATCATCACTATGTTAAACGGCTCTGGCAATGTTGTGTTTACCTCGTAAAAAATACCAGACAAAAACATCAGCATGTTTAAAAGAATACCGACTGCATATGACAAATCATCTACAAATACTCCAAAGTGCATAAATATCATTCCCAAACCAAATGCAAGAAGAATCATAACTACATAAGCTGGAATTACCCAGAAAAGATTGATTCCAACCTGTACTCGGAAAACAAGCATCATACAAACAAGTACAATGAGTGAAAATAGCAGCTTAAACATATTTAAAAACATATTCGACAACAGAATCACAAACTTCGGGATATATACTTTCGTGACTATGTCTTTATTTGTACGTACAAGCTTCACACTATAGTTAACCGTTTTATTGAAAAAATTCCACATCAGTAATGCACTAAAGACAAACGTCGCGTAATTTTCGATGTTATTACCCATCATCTGCCCAAAAACCAACACGTATACGATCATATTAAAGAACGGTTCCAAAAGCCACCACAAGCGGTTCAGATAGGAGTTTGCTACCTCTGCTTTCAAATCTGTCTGTGCTGAATATATCATATAATATGCGTATTTTTTGATATCTCCCAAAAAACGTCTGGTTTCATTTACAACACCATGGTTGTCTATGGTATCTTTCTCAACAAAACTTTTCCCTAAAATATACACAAACGCCATGATTACCATAAAAATCTGAAGTAACATGATTCGCTCTTGAACGAGAGTAGCTGACAATGCCTGCAATTCTTTTACTAATTGATCATTAATCACAAACGCAATTCCACCGCTGCCCTTAAGGGTAACGCTTGCCTCATTCCACTCAATATCACCATCCTTAACCTCAGTAATATTGCGACAGAATTCACCATACGTATAAGTTTTTAAATAAATAGACCTAGTATAGACTTTAATCTGGACAAGATCAATTTGCTCCAGCCCTTGAATATCAAAATTCTCTGAATCTCCATATTTGATGTCATAATTGCTCTTTGACACAATATATTCATTTTTATCCGTATCCACAAAATAAAAATCCAGATTCCGATTATCAAACGGATATACTACTATTACCGCACAACCGATTAATACAAGCAGTAAAAACACAAATCGAATTATTTGAAACTTTTTTTTATTTTTCATGTGTTTTTCTCTCTTTCCTTCTTTACTAATTATTTCTGATTCAGTTCAGTCTGAATCAAGGCCTTAATCTGAGTAGAACTTGTGCCTTCTGTATACGGAAAAAACTCCATATTCGATCCTACCGCGCGAAGTCTTTCACAGATCTCATTCCAGTCTTCCCCGTGATCGCTTCCCGAAAAATGACAATCATAGTGATAAAGATTCCATGCATCCATTTTATCTGTATTGCTAAAGTCAACTGGAACCACTTTATCTACATACTTAAGTGCTGCAACAATTTCTGCCCGTTCCTGATAAGGAATATAGGGACGCTTATGCTTATAATACTCCACCAATTCATCCGTAAGCACACCCACAATCAAATATTCTGAACGCTCCTTGCAACGCCGGATCAAGTTCAGATGTCCAATATGAAACAAATCAAAAACACCCGGTACATATCCTGTTTTATACGCTTTTTGTATGTTATCTGTGTTCTGCAGAATCATTCTGTTTTCCTCTTAACTCTTACTTTATATTGCCCTACTCCTGAAATACACCCGAAGCCCACTCTGAATGACTGGGTTTTCTCTTATCTTCCGGCGGCAAAGACATATAATCCCAATAATGCATTTTCAAGAATTCCTCATAATTCTTTGGTGCCTGTATCATATGACCATGCACTGGAAGTGTCGTTCCCTCGGCAAACCACTCTTTTGGGAATCGCCATGGAATACAATAAATCCATCCATTGGATTCAAAATAGTCCTTTCCCTCTTTTTTGCTATACCATCTTCTGGCTCTTTCATACATCCAGAATATCAACCCAAGCGGAATGTACTTTCCTATTGTACTAACTCTTTTAATCAGTTTCTGACGTTTTTCCTCTTCTGTCTTATATTCATCATAGTTTACATACGCACGATGTCCCATCGCCAGACCATACAATCCCTGAATAAACATCGTAAGCCTCTTATGCTTCTTCTCATCATCTGGCGCATTGTCTAAAATATAAATATCTATCGGCATATGATTGTCTATATCTGTCCGTCCCTTACCACGAATTTTTCGGAAGACGTTTACAGGAAGTTCCTCTCCCATATAAACTAATCGTGTCATAAAGTCAAGGAATACGCCTTTTCCAAGTTCATTATAATCCACAAACACAAAATCCCCTTCAGACCATTCCTCTTTAAAATGTTTTTTTACCTTATCAAAGTCTGCCCTGGTCATTGCAACATCAACATCATCATCCCACGGAATAAAATCCTGATGACGTACTGCTCCGAGCAATGATCCACAGATCAAATAATACTGTACATCATACTTCTTGCAGACACGATCAAACTCCAAAAGCAGCTTTAGTAAAACCTCGTGTGCTTTCTCTAAATATTCTTCCTGATTCATAAATATATCCTCTTTCTATTCATTATTTTCCAACAGCCACCAAGGATTATATACATATATCTGGTAGTCACAAATCTCATGCTGCCGCAAACATTTCTCAATTTTGCCAAAATAACGGTCACAAATTATAATCTGCCTCTGTTCCACAGAAATGCTCTGTAATTCTTCATAGGATAATACCGGATATCCCCAGAACTGCTGTTCCAGATAACCCTCATCCACTACCCCAATAATCTTTATATCATTTTGATATTTACCGATAAATGTTGCTGCCAAATCTGAAGTACCCATGATAATATAGCTTTTTTCCGTTGATTTGTCTACATAATTTACCAATCTTCTAAGATAAAGTTCATATTTCTCATTTGGTCTGCATAATATTTCATGCTTAAATACCTGTTCTGGCTTATCTGGTATATCCATATAGTGCTCACCATAAAACCATTGTAAAAGAATATCTGCACGATCCGGAATGCGAATATGATCTCCTTCAAAAGGTACAATTTTTCCCTCTCCAAAAAAGTCTCTCTTAAATCCGATGTACTTTCCCCATGGCTGATATCTGGTCATAATTGTAACTTCATCCGACGGAAGTGCTCCTTTACACTTTTCATTTAATTTATCACACAGTTCTTCGTACTTATACGTCTCAGCAATTTTTTTATATCTTGAAAATTCTTCTGGATCCATGCCCCGAAATGTTTCTTCTTCATTATAAACCTTCGCAAACATGATCTTCTGGATTTCCGAAATTTCTTTCCAGACTTTCTCCACCTTATCAGGCTCTGGCATATCATCTAATGGCATAATATCCATCCAGATTCCCTGTTTTTTTTGCGTATTCCAATGGTATATTTCAATTGCTGTCGACTTCACATACCGCAATCTGCTATACCCGCCATAAAATCCCTGATCATCCGACTGCATTGTCTGCAGGAAAAAGTCTTCTCCAAATTCTTCTTCCGCCACAGCAAGCAGCTTGTCGTAATCCGATCTGAACATCAAAACATCAGTGTCATCATCCCACGGCACAAATCCACCATGTCTTACTGCCCCCAGCAGTGTTCCAAAAAATGCATAATACTTTAATCCGTATTTTTCACACACCTCAGACATCTTTTCCAACAATCGGAGCTGTACCGTCTGTGCCTGTTTAACCCATAGCGGAATATCACGAATCTTCTTCTCATCAATATTTGTGGCAAGTCTGTGTGCGTTGTGATATATTTTAAATTCATCTGTAGCACTCCAGCAATATAACTGGTGATTTTCTCTGACATTTCGAATACTTCCTATAAATCTTTCTTCTTCGCGTTCAAATTTTTTCAAACACTTTTCAAGCCCGTATTTTCGTATCAGTTTTTCCTTGGGAATCAGTTCCTGCAATTCCCACATGGACATATATGTATATTTTATTGCGCGATAAAGCACATACTTTGCCGAATACTCTTCTTTTACAAACTCCTGATCAAAAAATACCAGTTTATGATCTATCACAAAGCAGTTTACAGGTGTCATATCAAAATAACATTTCTTTAATATCGGATACTCCTCATTTTCCAAGCAATTCTCAACAATATCAGACGATTTCAAGATCTCATGATACAATAAATCAAACAATTCAAAAAAATATTCTTTGTCATTTACCGCCGCCTCTCTCAAAACAGCTGACAACGTCGGTGCCTGAACTTCAGGCATCATAATGGAACCTTTTTCCATTTGATGCTCAACCACATGAATTCCACGATTCATCAGTTCGTTTATATTTTGACAACACTGAGCCGCAACAGCTTCTCCCTCCATAAATACTGGTGTCTTTCTCACAATGTGCCTGTTTTCTATGGCAGTTGCGAAGCTTCTCGCTTTTCCCCGATCCATTGCCACAAAAGCTTCCTTAATATTTGTTTGCGCTACATTAACAGATGCCTCCACAAGGAAATCGTTTGCCATATATCCAAGTGCTCCATTCTTCATAAAATCACGCATCAGGCACTTTTCTCTGGCAACAAGTGTATCTGGATCTCTGTCATAAAATGTAAGACGCTCTTCAAAATCATCCCAGTCCCTGCTCTCATCTGTTGCAACAGCCTGCGGATAATCTGCATCTGGAAGCGGATAATAGAACTTTTTATGTGCAAATCCACTATTTTCCAGCAGGCTTGACACTTCCCCCTTCTCAAATCCATATGCAGGTGTTCCGTCTGGATACTGATTGATTCCCTCATATGGATATCCTGTAAATTTTTCTCTTTTACCACAGAAATACTGCAGGCCATACCTGTTATTAACCACTAGCAGCAATATCCCTGTAGGTTTCAACATCTTCTGAATCAGATTCAGATATTCCAAATACGCTTTCTGTTCTTTATACCCATACCCCTTTCGTTCTAATACCCCGTTTATTACAATATAATCAAAGCGGTCATAAAACTTTGTATAATCAAAATCTTCCAATGCTCCGGCATATACTGTCAGGTTCTCCCTGTCGTTATATCTTTTGGCAATTGCTTTTGCTCTTTCATAACAGGTTTCTGTCACTGCTACTTTTTTGCATTTGTCGCAAAATAATCCTGTCAATGCCCCATACTCTGCATCAATCTCAAGTAATTCCGCCTCTTTCTTAAACGGATACCATGCAAATAACCCCTGCCGCATGACACTCAGGTGATAATAATACCACCAATCCTTTTCCTGACTCAACAATTTATCCAGCGGCTGGTCTTCCTCTATCCATTTACATATTTTTTCACGCTGTAAAATGCTCTCACCTGTATAGCGTTCCGCTGTTCCAATCGTATGTGGATTCTGTTCCTCTCTTCTTTGTTGATAAAACGCTGTCTCAAATGTTGCCATTTACTACTGCTCCTCTTCTGCATAGTTCGGAAGCCATTCTGATGCCAGTTCCACCAACTCCTTTAAGTTAATGGCTCGTTCACCTCCATACAGCACATCATCGAACTTTACATCACTAAAAATAGTCCTGTCATCATCATTGTTATAGCGCAAAAATCCCTCCATAGGAAGCGCCATTTCCGCGCATTTATATGGGAGGTAATCCAACACTTCCCCAAAATTATGATAGAATTCCTTCACAAAATCCAGCGCTCCTTTGTGAATTGTTTCTATCAAACCTCTCTCTTTTTCTGTCATATCATCCTGATCGAGAACCGGATGATATTCCGCTCCTTCATAAATATAACCTACGCAGGTTGGTGCTGGTGCAGAAAGAAGATACTCTCTCAGGACATCTGACATTTGCGGTACAAAATCAAAAAAACTATATATCTTAAACTTTCCCCTGCGCTCTAATCTGTCGTGCAATTTAGAATCACTGTGCACAAACATAACATCGATCCCATCTCCCGCCAATTCCGAAATCGCCGCCTGTATTCTTCCACTATACCCCATGTCGAACATTATACTATCCGAACGAATGCGATCATAATACCCCCTGATGAATGTAATACTTCGCATATGCTTTTCCCTGCTATAAAACTCATCCAGGAATATAGTGATCAGTGAAATCATCTGTGCATCACTTTCAAACAGATCATCTATAGGGATTTCTTTTTTTTCACAAATCTGCCTCCATTGCTCTATATCTTTGTCCGTTGCGAACTCGAGCAATTCAAATAATTTCCGTGGTGAATAACGTGCTCTGTCAATCGGCAAATCGTAAAAATCCATCTTTTCTTTCAACATCGCAGACAGTACACACTGACGCGAAGTGTAAAAATATTCTTCTTCTGGCAACTCTGTTCGGTATTCTTTCATAATCCGGTATGCCAGCATAGGGAGATATCCATCTCTTGAGGTAAAATAAATCTTGCTGTACTTTCCTCTAACAGTTTCCTCGATCCATTTATTCAACGCTATCAAATATGAGCCAACCAGATAATATCCGACAACATACGGATCCTGATTCAACAATGACCGTGCACTATAATGTATATATGGATTATCAAAACATTTATTTGCAACCTGCGCAAGCATACAGCGATAACCTATGGAATCCATCATCTTTTCATAAGAAATAAATCCGCCACATAGTTTTTTAGTCATTACACTTGCAACATTTTTTCCTTTTATATAATCATGATCATCAAATCTGGATAATGCAGATGGAAAATGATATGCAGAAATCCCTTCCTCCATCGCACACTGCACATCTTTTACATAATTATCTCCAATATGCAGAATTTCTTCTGGTTTCACCTGTAATTCCTTTATTACACACTTATATAAATTACCTGTTCCCTTAAGCTTTCTGTATTCTGAAGAAAGAAACAGTTTTAAATATCCATCATATCCGTTTTTCAACAGAATTTTTTCGACTGTAGCATGATCCAAATACATATCAGAAATAAAAATAATCTGTTTCTGAGCCCTTCTGGCAAGTTCAAAAATTTCTTTTCCAGTATCTCTGCACGACGTATATTTTATTTCCAGTTCTCTTTCAAATGCTTTTAGTTTATCTGCCAGTTCTGGTGCTATACGAAACATTTCCACTACATTATCGTATATTTCATCAATTGTAATATCCTCTGTCATCCCCGTGATCTTCTGGCGCAAATCTGCCTCTGCAAGTTTCCTGATTTTTGCAAAGCTGATATTGGTTTTTGCATTTTTTTCGTATTCTATATCCAGAAGATCAAATAAATCCTGTGGATCATAAAACGGTCTCTGCACAACCGTATCAAAAACATCAAAGCTGATATACTTATATTGGGGGTCGAATACTGCTCGTTTTAATTCGTCCAACCGACTGTCATAGTCTCTTACACCAGTGAACTCCAGATCTAATTGCCCACAACGGTGATAAGACGCATCATATGTGTGACATATTTTCATGGCATCCCAGTTTATTCTCGCCTGAAAAATTTTATTCCAGACAGCCGAATCTACTATGCCAATTTGTTTTTCCAGAATCGTCCCACCACAAACCACATCTGCTTTATCACTGTGTTCTATCGCCTCTATCATCTGCTTTAGATAATCAATTTCGATCCAGTCACTTCCATCAATACATACTGTATATTTGCTGGCAGAACATTTTGTATCATATCCCTGTCCAAACATCATATTATCATTTGCATTTTCGGTGGAAGTCATGACCGAAAATCTTCCATCTATCAATGACTCTATCTCGTCTCTGTTAACGGCAGAATTTTCTCGAAGCATAATAAAACATTCATATAATTCGTGTGTCTGACACGTTACACTTTCCAGACATCGTCTAAGCTGCTCCGTATTACCATTTCCAAAAATAATCACTGTGATCTTAATATCTGAATACATACATTTTCCTTTCACAATCTAAATTGAGGCTCTAGTATCAATTTAAATACATGTTTTGCAACCTCGTCTTTGCCAAGTTCTGCTCTGACTTTCTCGCAATCCTTAAAATCATCTAAGTAGCGATTGATCTTCCAGCTGATTCGGTCAAGATAATGTTCAATCGCATATCCCACTCCTTTGTCACGTCCCTTATGATTCCAATAATCCAGAATTTCAACATAGGTAAGAACCAGTCCCGTAATATGGCGTGCAGAAATTCCACTGGATGTAATCGCATTTTGTCGTATGCGATAATAATGCAGGGTTTCATTGATACAGGCGACACGCTCTGCCTCCATAAGGGAAATAAACGTAAACAATAAATCTTCATGCAAAATTCCCTCATAGTATTTAAGACCAATTCGCTCTAAAAAACCTCGGTTCCAGAATTGAAGCCAGACTGGCTCCCTAATATCATCATTCTTCCTCATTTCTCCCAAAAACTCTGCTCCCGTCATCAAGTCAGGATACTGGACTTTTGCCTGAAATAAATCTGTTGGTTGATCCACATCCGCATTCTCATAAAACATAACAGAATCAAAAAAAATCAAATCTGCTTGTCTTTTCTGTGCCACCGTATACAAACGTTCCAGTGCATTTGCAGCGATTTTATCATCCGAATCAAGAAAATAAATATATTCTCCTGCTGCTATTTTCATCCCCTCATTTCGGGCGCCTGACAATCCCATATTTCTTTGGTTCTTCAGTACAATGATTCTGGAATCTTTTGCAGCGTATTCCTCCAAGATAGCTTCCGATCCATCCGGAGACTGATCATTCACACAAATAATTTCAATTTCCCTCAATGTCTGTGCCAGGACACTGTCTAAACACTCCCCAAGATACTTCTCTACATTATAAATCGGAATAATTACTGATACTTTCTTCATATTCTCACTCACCTGCTATTATATATTGATCTATTCCATTATCCACTAACGTTTGTTTCACTTCATCGATTAACTTCGCTCCCACGCCTATCAATATCACATAATTATCCTGTTGACGTTTTAATTCATCCAATCCATAGACAGCAATTCCTTCCAGCTCATCCGGATTATTTTCCCTGTCTGTTACAATCACGCCATTAAAGCCGACTCCTATCTGTCTAAGATAATTTATGTATTTTCTTGCAAACTTCCCTGCACCATAAACATATCGTTTTTCAGCCTGTGCTAATCTGATAAGATTCTCCTCTGTAAATATTCTGTCCTGTATGTATAATTTCTGGCTTGCTTCTGGCTTTGCAGCTTCCTGCTCCTGTTTAATGACCGGTCGGTAAATAATACCAAGATAATGACTATAAATGCTGTCTTCCCCCCATTCCTGCTGTAGCTGTTCCACCGTTTCCGACATCTTCTTTAAAAACTCATTGATCTGCCACTCCAGACCGCATATGATTTTTCTGGAAATCCGGTTGACATCCGGTGTCTGATGCGCATTCCAGTACGCTGTAATTTCCTCAATAATAATAAGCATACTTTTTATATTATCAGCTCTGACTTTCCCCAATGTAATCGTATCTGTATGCCGTCTGTATTTATGGTATGTTTTTGGTATACATGCTACCCTTTCCGCCATCATCATAGACTGGTACGTAAATAACTCATCTTCATATATCAGCCTATTATAAAATTGCATGTCAGCATCTTTAAGAAAAGCGTGCTTCCAGAACTGGAGCCAGACAGGAACCCTGTAGTCATTACACTTCTGCATTTTATCTGCCAGTTCAATCCCATTATACACACGCTCTTCCCCATAATTTTTTTTGGAGCAAAACAATCTGTGATCCTGCTTTGATGCATCTCCTTCAATCGTCATCTCCGAATCAAAGAACAAAACATCTGTATCTAGTTTTTTTGCTTTGGCATATAGTTCTTCCATTGCTTCTGGCACAATACTGTCATCTGAGTCCAGAAAATATATATATTCTCCCTCTGCCACTTTCATTCCGTGATTTCTTGTATATGACAAGCCACCGTTTTGCTTGTTATTTAAAAGAACTATTCTGGAATCTTTTCTGGCATATTCCTCTAATATTGCTTCTGAATGATCTGTTGATGCATCGTTCACACATATTATCTGTATATCCTTTAACGTCTGATTCAAAACACTGTCCAGACATTCCCCTAAATAGCGCTCTGAATTATATACAGGAATTATTATTGAAACTTTCATCTTCCTACACTCCTTCATTCTCCCAAAACTGTATATTATTCAACTCTAATCGTACCGGCTTTTTCCATATAATATATTTTTCGTCAATTCCGGCACCCGTAAGGGTCTTTTTCCCTTCCATGTACACTTCTTCCGTAGGCGCTGCCATAATAACAGTATCATATGTCCGCTCTGTTATTATGGCATGCAGTTGTTTTTGCTGTTCTTTCTGTGGTTCTGCTGAATCGATCCATGCGATCAGTTCTCTTTCTGACAACACCGAAAGCTGCTTTTTAAAATCTTTTGCAACATCACCCGTTCCATATAGAATGATCTGACGTGCTGTTTCCAGCTCATACAACGGCAACGCCCACATTTCTCTTCTCGCATAAATAAAATCATAATATTTTTTCTGCCACTGCCCAATTTGAAGTTCAAGCCATTCACTCTGCTGCAGATTGTATGGTATATCAAACAGCAGCTTTCCCGCATGATTCATCAGACTTATCATATAGTTTTTTAACTGCTTTAACAGGATATCTGCACACTCATGCTCTGCAAATATATGATATAAATACTCATAAAGGTAATACATATTATCCAGCAGAAGCTTATTTCTTCTTCCCGACACTGATGTTGCATTCATATACCTGTAATAGTATAATGCCTCTCTTAATATAACCACTTTTCTTGTCTGCAGCACAGTCTCAAAAACGGTTGCCGCATCTTCTCCATAAAAAATGCGCTGATCCAGATTTGTAATGCTTTTTCTTACCATTTCAGTCAGAAAAAGCTTTCCCCACAGAGTCGGCCATATCCCCCATTCTTCTAAGGCACCCTTATAAAACATCTTTTCAAAGAAACTTTTGTTCCCCTGCAGCTCATATACACCAGCCTCCAGGGACGCATAGTGTTCTTCTTCTCTGTTTTCCTCTACCTGCATAAATCCACAGGAAACAAAATCAGCCCCCTGTTCCTCAGCAATTTCAACCAGCCGCTCGACGGCATTCTCCGGAATCCAATCATCTGCATCTACAAACAAAGTGTATTTACCGCTTGCAACATTCAAGCCTGCTTTCCGGGCACTTGTCACGCCGCCATTCTCTTTGTCAATAAAACGGATTCGCTGATCTTTTTTGCCGTACTCCCTGCAGATTTCCGTTGTATGATCTGTCGAACCATCATTTATAATAATAATATCCAGTGCCGTATATGTCTGATTCAACACGCTCTCTATACATTTTTTCAAATACTGTTCCCCATTATAAACTGGTATTATAACTGAAACTCTTATCATCACTCTGTCTTCCTCTAAATCATACCATTCTCTAATTCTACAGCTGCAAACATACTGTCAGAGCCCTTTACCGGCTCTTTCCATACGATTTCCGATTCCCATATGCCAAGCTTTTTCAAATCGTTCTTTACTTCCTGTACAACATCCGGATTTTTTATTGCCACCAGAATATAGTCATACTCACAATCGTGCAGATTTTCCGGACGCTTTACCCCTTCCGCCTCTACGTTTTTATCAATCCACATTGCAAGAGTACAATAACTTGATAATTGGAGTTGATGGACATATGCCTTTCCTATATTCCCGGCACCGTAAACAACAATTCTGCTGCCTGCTGGAAACATTTCAAAAGGAAATTTCCACAAGACCCGTTCGTAATGAATCTGAAACATATCTGCGATTGCCTTATTATTCAAAACCAGTACATATTTTCTCAACTGATGAATCAATGCATGTCTGTCTTCATGTTGCAGAAACCTCTGGTACAGTCCATCATAGAACAGACAATTATTTTGGAAGATACGTTCATCTTTTCTTGCGGAAACGGATGTATCTCTTGTGACATAATGATACCAACATGCATCCTGCATAACAATGCACTTCGCATCCAGACAGCACAAAAATACGCACGCTGCATCCTCGCCATAATATATTCTTGGATCTATCGTCTCTAAATTTTTCAATAATAACTGTGTACGGTATATTTTGCACACCATACCCAATATTATGCCATGTGTATCTTCTGAAGAAAATATCATCTTAGAATAGAAGCGATGCAATGACTTTCCTTTATATACTCCCTGCTGAATTCCGTTTCTCCACACCCATGGACGAACCGGCTCATCAACATACATCCCGGAAGCTACAATATCTGCCTGCTCACGCTCTGCTGCCTCCATCATTTCCCCGATCATTGCCGGTTCAATCCAGTCATCACTGTCTACAAAACATATGTAATCACTTGTTGCCGCTCTGGCTCCAGCAAGTCTTGCACTGTTGCTTCCTCCATTTTCCTTGTGGATTACCCGGATTCTATTATCTTTTCCGGCATATGTGTCACAAATCCGACCGCTGGCATCTTTAGACCCATCGTCCACTAAAATAATCTCCATGTTCTCATAGGTCTGTGCCAAAATACTGTCCACACACTTTTCCAAATACTCCTGTACATTATACACCGGTACAACTACTGAAACACATTCTCCCATAACCCTTTCCTCTCAATGCACTTTTTTATAATCAAACTACCCCAATTCAATGACCTTTCATGAATCAGGGTAGAACCTATACCTAACATGCCTTTATTCTTTTTGTAAATTCAATATCACAAAGTCTCCCGTCTGTCCAGCTGACTCAATCCATTCCTTTAAATCTTCATTTACCTCATCATTTTCAAGTATCTCTTCGGACAATTCTGACGGTATACAAACATAATCGGATTGTCCAAAATAATTATAGACTTCTTCCACACTGGTGCACCGGTTCAGATATCCTTGTATTGTATCCGGCCTATATACCATAAGCCAATAATCGTATTCACTGTCATCACGTATAATTACTGCAGACTTTTCCGGCACCACCGAATACTGTTCCGTATACTTCTGTTCATTTGCAAGATAAGAATTTTCCCCCTGCTCAAAACCATTTATACACATTGTAATGCAGCCGCCTGCCAATATCAGCATCAACAACCCTTTTAGTAAATTTTCCCTGCTCTTTTTACTCTCTTTTCTTTCACCGATGGTCTCTAACAATCCCACACAGATAAGAAATGTTGCCGGTTCAAAAAAGCGATAAGAAAACGTATCCATTGATGAAAAATAACGGAATACAATGATTACAACATAATATACTGCTCCCGTAACACAAATTACCGATGCTTCTGAATTCCATGTACATCTCTTCCCTACATATCTAATCAAGGAGTATACGATAACGGCAACAATAGCAAATTTAAACACGAACCATATATTTGTAACAAGAGGTGACGCATTTATTCCAAACACATGAAATATCTCTGTAAGCAGACTATCTGCCAGATCTTTTGTAAGCTGCAGATAATCTTCATTCGGATTTATTCCGCGATTCACACCGGAAGCCATTCCGTTCATTTTCTTATTCATTGCCAGATATGCCAGACCAAGACATCCTGCCACGCCAGCCGATGCAATCAGTCCCGCCATTTTACGAACCTTCTGCTGATCTCTGTTTTTTATATAGCAAAAGCCATAATATAATATGTATATTCCAGCTACAAACCACACATACAATCCTATATACCGCGTAAGAAATGCACATGTACCTAAAACGCCCAATCCTGCATACCAAATGACACCTGCATGTTCCTTTGAAACAATATGTGCAAGAACAAGCGAAAAGCCAAATAAAAATAAAATAAACGTGCATTCACTCCATGTATATTCCGCGAGATTGATAAATCCAAGATTAAGCACACATAAAGAATAAACCCACGCCTTTTCTCTGTACTGCAGGCGCATTATCACCAAAATAACAGCGATCACCAACATTGCTGCTATTTTAGATGCCAGATACACATTTGTTTTGGCAGCAACCATAACTAACGCTATCGTCAATGGATACATAATCGGCCAGTTGGCAAACCATGTACCATACCCGGCAATACCATCACAGCGAAAGCCGTTTCCCTGTGCCAGATTTAATGCTTCTCTCAGATATCCGCAGGAATCCGGAGACATCATCGTTTCGTGCAGATATGCATCCACATAAATCCGCATTGCCATATACAAAAAAACAAACATCAGAAACACATCGCCTGCATGTTTCTCCAAAATTGTGCCAAACCTCTTCATTACGCCAGTTCCTCCGCAAGCTTCATTGCACGCTCAACTACTACATCTGAATTAAAATGGGAATGTTCTCCCCATCGTCCTAATCCATAAATTCCATTCTGCTTTGCTGCTTTTAACAGCTTATCCATAATCTGCGGCTTATCAATGGTATTCAATGGATATGCATACTCGTTCAAATAATGATATTCTTTATTTTCAATGTACTCCGAGGTACGCTCTTTTCTAGTTTCCAGCCAGTATCCCTTACTATCTGTACAAAAATTATGTCTTACTAAAATCCTGTGATACGGTTTTGTTTTATCCGGAATATAGATCCATTGTGCATCTGTGTCTAAATCTTCCGGTACATACCTGGTTTCAATCGCACTGTGTTTTAACCTCTTTACATCAGCACTCATTTCATCCGATATGCCATGAATATTCACAAAAGAATTCCATGGCGTAGTCTGAATAATCACCTCTGCTCTTATCTTTTCTCCATTATCGAGTGTAACCACTCTGCTTTCAAAATCAATTTCAGATGCACTTACGCCGTACATCATCTGATCCGCTATAGCTTCTGCCATCCGAAGCCATAACTCCCCATATCCATAAGACCGTGGATAATAAAACTGTGCATGTCCCGGTTGCGTTCCATACGGCTTATGCATCAGACACGATCTAAGCGTCTCAGAAAAGCTTACATTTGGCAGTTTTTCCAGCCAGTAAGTTCCCAGATCATTCAGTTCATCCGCAAACATTTTTTTATTGTATGGGATCATATAGTCCTCAGCGATTTTATCTCCAAGCTTCCACACAATCCAATCAACAAAATGCTCCGGCATCTCCTGTTCCTGATTACATCCTGCTTTTGCAATCGACTCCAGATAAGCGATCTGCTCATCCACTCCAAACTGCCAAATATTTGCCTCCAACGGATGACCTACCACTGTTCCATTTACATCAATGACACTGTTTCTCTCAAATAAGTTCCATTCGTCCTGCGGCATGAACTGAAACAAAAATTCATTTACCTTCGGTCTTCTTACATCAAGGAAATGTCCTCCACCGATATCAAATGCGCTCCCATCGACCTCCACGCTCCTGCAAAGGCCTCCTGCTTCTCGCTCCTTTTCAACTACTCTGAAATTATTTTCACCTCTCTGCTTTATTCTATTAGCAAAAGCAAGTCCTGCCGGTCCTGCCCCCAGAACTAAATACTTAACATTTTCCATCTTTTGTCTCCCTTGTCATCCACTTTATTTGTGTTTTACCATGCTCTCATTTTTCTTTAATTTGAACAGGATTTTCAATGCCTCTGTCACCGAGCTTCCCTTCAGGCTTGATGAACCACCAATATAATGAATTGGCACCTCTATTGCACGTTTATTTCTGCAATAATATCTCATTTCTGTCTGATACATATGACCATGAGATAAAAATGCATCCAAGTCCATCTCCTCCAGCACCGGTCTCTGAAATGCTTCAAATCCGCTTGTCATGTCCTTGAGTCTGGTTCCCAAAACAATATTCGATAAAATGGTTCCTCCTTTACTCAAAAGCCTTCTATATAAGGGATGATTCTCAATTCCTCCTCCACTTACAAAGCGAGAGCCCCAGACACACTCATATCCTTCCTCTAACTTTTCAATAAACTGTGGTATTTCCTTCGGACTATGGCTTCCGCCTCCATCCATTTCAATAATACATTCTGCACCATCCTCCAGTGCTCTGCGGAATCCCTCCAGATAACAGCTTATAACTCCTCTTGATTCTTTATAAAAAATACATTTTACCTTATCTGTTATTTTTTCCCGTTCTCTGATAATTTGTTCCGTGCGATCCTTAGAATAATTATCAATAACAGGATATATGTATAAATTATCATACGGAAGCGCTAGTATCTCATCCAGCACCGCTCCCATTGTTTCTTCTTCATTTGCTACCGGCATTACTATAATCGTCTTCTTCATTTTACTTATACCTCTTTTTGTCTCATTTATTTATCTCTAGAATCAAATACCATAACGTTCTCAAATCCCTGTTCCTTCAGAACCCGCAGCATGCTCCCATGATGTCGTTCTACTGCTGCCAACAGAACCATTGCATTCTTATTCCAGGATTTTAAACTGCATATATTCTTTATATCATACCCCTTTATTGTTGTCGAGTTGTTTTCCGGGTTGGTAACCGCTACAGCACTTATCCTGATCCCCTCCTGCTCCAAAAGTTCTATTGCTTCTCCTCCCACAATACCCGCTCCATATATGATTACTTTTGAGGCATTTTTCAATCGCTGTATTTTATCTTCGCTTAAAAAAGCGTACGAAAATGCTGACTGCCTCTGGAGCCACATTTTTTCATACAAATAGGCATCTGCCGGGCTTCCCAGAGAGATTCTCTCATATTTTTCAAAATATATTTTTTTCTGCAAAAATTTGCGATAGATACTATCTAAATATGTCCTGATAGCATCATCTGTCTCATCTGAGAACCTGTGTTCCTTCCAATAATGCAGAATTTCATCAAATATTATAAACAGCGATTCCACCTGTCTGTAACTGTGGGAATACATAATTGACCCATCTCTCTTGCGATATATATAATACTCCCTCTTTAAATAAGCAATTTTATCTACCTCCATCCATGCATAGAAAGAGAATAGATTATCTTCATGAATCAACCCCGGGTAAAATTGAATGCCAGTCTGTAAAAGCTTCTCTCTTTTCCAAAAATATCTGTACGCTTCCACTTTCCAGTCACGGATCTTTGAAAAAGCACCCAGCAATTCTCCTCTGTTATAAATTCCGGTTTCTATGTCCTGTGTATACTGACCCTCTGTATTTTCAAGCTTCTCCCTGGCTGCTCTGCCTTCTAAAACGGTAGTCATATTAAAAAGAATTGCATTGACCTCATGCTTTGACATATAGTCACACAATTCTATCAATGCATTCTCTGCCAGCAGATCATCAGAATCTACGAACATCAGATAGCTGCCTCTGGCTGCTAACATTCCTCTGTTTCTCGAATAAGATAATCCCTCATTTTTTTTATTTTTCAAAATGACAATGCGTTTATCTTCCTGTGCACATGCTTCAAGAACTTCCAAAGAGCCGTCTGTAGAGCAATCCTCCACACAAATAATCTCTATTTCTTCAATATTTTGCTTCTGTACACTCTGCAGACATGCTTTCAGATAGTTTTCCACATTGTATACAGGAATAATAACGCTTACACAAATATCCTGATTGCCTGTTTCTCTGTGAGACATTCTCAATTTCCTTTCAGCAGCCTGTGACTTTACTGATATTCCCTATGTGTCCGATACACATACTCTGCGAACTCAAAGTCTATCGGATTATCAATATCCGTTGCCTCAATCTCATCAATCCCCCAAATAAGCGGACTCTTTCCAACTACATTCTTACATTCTATCATCCGGTCTCTCTCAATAATATTCAGCGCAAAATTCAATGCGTAAATATCGGGAAGATCCTGGCTCCTCGGCTGCCTTCCCAAGTCATAATTGATTGGTTTACCATCTCTGAACATAAATTCCTTGATCAAATGTGCGGAATTAAGCGAATCATAATCTTCTGACCGCATCATATATGTGTTGATCGCATTCTCAATCGTAAGGCTACGCAGCAACGGATTGGTAACATTCGCATACACCACAATATCTCCGTCAAAGTTTTCAGCCATATTCTTATATACCTCTGACATTGATACACTATTTGACGCAAAATACTCATCTCTTTTTACCGTTTCACATCCCATACGCGCCGCTGCTTCCAGCATCTTATCATCATTTGAATTTACAACCACCCCATCCAGCGATCTGATACTTAAAAGCTGCCGTAATTTTATTTCAAGCAGACTGCTTTCTGCAAATGGGCGCACATTTTTATTCTGCACCCTCTGTGACCCGGAACGCACTGCAACCAACGCTTTTATTTTCATAATAATCCTCCGTCAAAATATTTTTTGAGGTTCTATCCAGTAGATTTTTTTCTCATCTATGTTGTACTTTTTCAAATTCGTCCTAATATTCTGAACCACATTTTCACGTAACACTGCTATTAGTATATAGTCAAATGATACATCTTCTATCGCCGCAACCGGCATTACATCCAAGCCTTCCTCCTGATATTTTCTATCATTTGTGTCTACCCACAGGATAACTTTCTTCTCCGGCATCTGGTCAAACTGTTTATAAAAATTTCTGCCAACATTTCCAGCACCATACAAAATAATGCTGTTACCTTCCGGCAGCCTGTCCACCGGACAATAGTATCTGGGGATCAAATCCTTTTCAAACAACCCTATCTTCCTGTTTAATCCGTAAATAACGCTATCCACCATATATCTGTCTAACTGCCTGAGCAGATATTCCTTTTTTTCGTGCTGTTCAAACAGTTTTTTCGTGTATGTAAAAAAATATGTCATCTTAATCAAAAACTGTTCATCTGCCGAGGTGCATAAGCTTTCCTCGTGAATCAAATAATAATATTGCTCACTCTCGATAAAAACTGTTTTCCACGCATTCAACATGGACCAGAACATAAGTGCACGGTCTTCAGCATATTGTATCTGATCGTCTATATCCTGCATTCCCTTTTCTATAAATTCTCTTTTATATAATTTACCAACCAGATACGGCAGCACACCAAATTCACTGGTTTCTTTATAGTAGAACATATTTGTTATTATAGTCTCAGCATTATGTAAGTATGTTCCAGCATGTATTTTATTCTTTATTGAAATCTCCCCGTACGGGAAAACTTTCTTCACATTCGCACATACAATATCTGCATCCCCTATTGCTGACACCATATCGCTGATATAGGATAATCCAACATAATCATCTGCATCCACAAATGCAATGTATTCCCCTCCCGCACATTCTACTCCCTTACGTCTCGCACTGGTATTTCCACCATTTTCCTTGTGTATTACCTTGATTCTTGCATCTTTTTCTTCGTATCTATCACAGACATCCTCTGATCCATCCTCTGATCCATCATCCACTAAAACAATCTCTATATTGTCATACAACTGCTTCCGAATACTATCAATGCACCTCTCCAGATACGGTTTTGCATTATATACCGGAACAATTATGCTAACCAAGTTTTTCCTCATTTCCAGCTTCCCTCAATATTTCTTCCAGACTCTTTCTTTTAAATACTTCTAACTTTCCACCACGAGTCGCATTATATATTTTAATGCCATGTGCTGCTGCATATTCTTCCGCTGCTCTATATGCAAGTTCCGCTTTCTCTTTAAAATAACTGTCTGGCTTTATATTTCCCTTATAGTAATCCTTGTGAAAATGATTTGACGTATCAGTCTGTTTCCGTTCATAATTATGGTCTGTACCCAGTAAATAAATTTCCTTAAATCCCATATAGCATGCAATCTGAATACATGTATAAACAACGGTTCTTGCCGAATATGCTCTGCGTTCAATATTTTCCGAAAACTTAGGTATATCCGGAAAAAATTCCAAAATATGATCATGCAAGCGATAAACATTTTCCATATTTCTTTTAATTCCCACCTGATCGCCAAGAAATTTAACCTTAGCATCACATGCGTATATTTCTTCCCGGTAAGTTGTCATGATTTTATCATCTATTACAACAAGAAAATCCGGGCGCCATTCTGTCTGTTCAAACGCAAGGTATATCCTGTTTACCCCAAAACTTTTGCAGCCACTCTTCTTCACCAGATCCAGATCACCCGATGTAATGCTCGGTCCTGTTGCAACAATAAAGCACTTTTCCCCCTCACAGATTCCCTTAAACTTTTCAAGCTTTGGATTATAATAATCCTCTATAACATTAGAAAAATCAAATATCTGCTCTATTTCTTTCTGGCTTTTAAATCCACATATTTTTCTGCATGCCCAGAGAACGGTCTCTTCAGCCTGTATCTGTCTTTCTTTTACAAAGGAATACTTCTGCGAAAAACAATGACTTCTCATATTCTTTTCTTCCGGGATAATATCCAATCCTTCAAATCCGTATTTTTTCATCAAAAATTCCCGCAGGAGCATTGTATACAGATTGAGTCCTAAAAGGACATATGTATTCTCTTTTTTTAGATTAACTGGCAATTTATCAACCCATGTTCCTTTTCCATAGCCAACGATTTCCGGTGGACAGTCTTCCAGCAAATGGTAATTGTATATTCCATCCCTTTCGAGACTCTGTATAATTTCAGCATTATCATCTACTGCAATTACAATATCATAATCTTTAAACATCCCTTTATACTGTTCATAAGAGATCATTGGTATATCAGTCTCTTCTGATTTATCATTCCACTTTTTATCTATGATAGAAACAATATGACCCGGAGGACAGTTCCTCATAAATCGCTTGCCACGCTTCCCATAACCCCATAATACAAATTGATACATGTCTTTTCCCCCGCTTATATCCACTCACTTATTTTTCTTTTACTGATTCCCCATTCTAAATCATAGGTATATCCTGCTATATTACAATATCGGCAAAACGGTATCGGCTTTTTGAGAAAATCCAATATTTCTTTTTCGTTTTCAACTTCGTAGAGACTGATAGAATTTCTATCTCCAACATATAGATTTTTGTCAAAATACTCATTAAAGTAATGTGCATGTGCCGCTATGGGACAAGTGTAAATTCTCCCTTCTCTGACAGTAATGCACTCATTTGCATGCCAACACCTGATGTAGTTTTCTGTTCCATCCAATTCTCCATCTTCCACTAATGGCAGGTGATATGTCGTCTTTAACACCATGGACGACAAAGTATAAAAATATTTTACACCTTCCTTTTTCATTTTTTCATCTATCAATGCATAATCTACATCAATAGGATATTTTGTAAGCGTCAATTCAATGCCTGTAGCTCTCAATGCTTGCCAGAATTCTTCTTTCTGCTTTAGTAATAACGTTCCATTTGTGTCTAACGTGATATGTGTATCTGGGAAAAATTTTCTTGCAGAATACAAAAATGCTACAATATCAGGATGCAGCAATGGTTCACCGCCAATTAACCAGATTCGTCCGATATTTCCCTCTGTCAAAACTGCAATTCTCGCCATATCCTTTTCAAAATCTTCCAGCTTTAAGAAAAACGGTGTTGCTATTGGAGAAAAATGATTACAACACTTGCAATTCAAATTGCAATGATCCACAATATTAATTTCAAAATCAAGTCTTGTTCTACGAATCTGCCTGATAAAAAACGTAACATACTCTTCATCTGTTAATTGCATGTTTCCCGCTGTTTCTTTCATATTCCCTGGGATACCCAATTCTTCGTATTGAAATATTTCTTTTAAAGTCTTTATTCCAACATATTTTTTTTCTGACACGTTCTCTAAATTCTTATTGATATCCTCTAAGAACTTTTCCTTTACAGAAACAATAATTGTTACTTCTTCTAATTGAAATTCCGACATACACTTAATCGGTATTCCCATAAAATCATTCATATGATCCGCATGTTCTGAAACCATAAAACCAAGAATGTTCTTTTCAAGTCCCAGTTTTTTCAGAACACAATATAGTCCCTGACCCAAAACACCAGCACCATATATCACAATATTCTTTCTTTGGCTAACAAGCGATTTTAATTCTTTTCTGCTTAATTCTTCCATTTTTCCCACCATCTATGCTACTGTAAATATGCTTTTTCTATCGTCTTTATCTGTGTCTGTATGTCATATCCACTCTTTCGGATAACATCATACATATTCTCTCTCTCATATGTGTGGATATTTTTTAAAAGTTCCTGAACCCACACTTGTTTATTCAATGCGCAATACTCGACTCTTCCTGTAATATCTGCTTCATCAGTAACAGCTGCGCTGCATATGCATTTTAAGCCTGATGCCTGTGCCTCAATCAATGTAATAGGCAACCCTTCAAACCGGGAAGGCAGCACGAACAAATCCATCATTTGATATAATTCATTTGTATCCGTCCGTTTGCCAAGCATCATCACTCTATCTCTCACCCCCAGTCTGCCCGCCTGATCCTCTATTTCATTTCTAAGTTCGCCGTCTCCCACAAGCACCAATACAGCTTCCGGCTTCTCCACACATATCTCTGAAAACACATCCAGCAGAAATTCATGATTTTTCTGATAGACCATTCTGCCAACTGTTCCAATCACAAATCGACCTTCCAGATTATATTTTTTTCTAAGTTCTGTCCTCCGTTTCTCATTATACAGAAACTTCTCTGTTTCAATCGCGTTATTCATAATTCTGATCTTGTCTTTAGGAACCTGTTCTCCAAACAGCCATTCAGCCGCTTTCCATGAACAAGCCCAAAAATCCGTTGCATAACGCTCGCCAAATTCCTTCCGAACTCTATAATGTTCTTCCGTTTCCCTCTTTCTTTTTTCTTCATCATTCGCATCACATCTTGTAGAATGTGAATGAACGATAATTCTGGGTACTCCTCTTTCCTCACAGATCTGTTCTACCAGAAAACTCTTCCACTGCTTTGTGTGAAGATGCACCACATCATATCCCTGATCCAGAATTTGATTTACTTCTTTTATAAATTGTTCTCTATTTTCTTCTGCATAACAAGAAATATAGTGAATTTTACTTCCAGTAACTGTAATCTCATCTGCAAAATCCAACTTTTTGCTCATCGTAGCAAAATCCACCTGAAATTGTTCCTTATTCATCCATTTCCAATTTTCTAATGCATAATGAGTAATTCCCCCATATGAATTAGCAATCGGGAACTGTAATATTTTTATTTTTTTCATGCAGCCCTCCCTGCAGAAACAAGTAAGCCAAACTATTTTTATTCAATATTGCATACTTTCTCTGATGCACACGCTAACCGTCTCACCCCATCTACGAACATCCGAAAACTGACCGAAGTATTATTCTCCATATTCATATACTTAGCAATCCGCTGTGCACCAATAATCTGTTGATGTTCCGGTAATAATTTTTGTAATTCTCTCTTCGGATTCACTATATCATCTGGCACTCTGTATTTTTTCTTATTTTTGATTACTCGCAAATCCTTATTATACGCCTTTGAAACTGCGTCCAGATCCCCAAAATACCACGCCTCCAATTCATGGCAGGCAATTCTAATCAATATTTCCTTATTACTATATGGCATACAAATATCTTCCAACTGTCTTTTTAACTGTCTGCAATCATTTGAATCCTGATCCTGTACAATTACAAATTTTGTGTCAGGCATATTCCATCCTTGTAATTTGTTCGGAATTGATTTCTGCAAATCAGATTTCCCCTCATGCGGGATCGTTATAAATCTAACACCATCTGGAAGTATATATGGTAATATTCCATCCAAAAGGTACTTCATTGATTTCTCTTCCAGTAAAAAAACAATTATCATCTTACACCCCCGTAAGAAGTCCCTGTTTCCATAATGCTCCAGGCAAATCCCCTGCCTCATACAAACTTCTCACCAATTCATTATCTGATGCCTTGCATATGGTGGTATATCCTTCTTTTTTTTCAAAATAATAGATTTCTTCCAGATTAATAGCATTTAAAAAATCTGGCGAATGAGTTGATACAAATACCTGACCACCTGTATTGGCATACTCACGAAATTCCTCTGCCAGTTCTTCTAACAATTCCGGATACAACTGATTTTCAGGCTCCTCCACACACAAAAGCGCATGCTGCACCGGATCATGCAGCAGTAACAAATAGGTAAACATTTTTATCGTCCCATCTGATACAAATTTTGATGAAAACGGATTTTTAAATTTCCCATCCTGAAATCGTAATACAATATATCCATCTTGTGTTTCCTGTGCTTCAACCATATCCACGCCAGGGACTCTCTGTTTCATTTTTTTTAATATTGTCTCAAATGTGTCCGGATAATTGTCATATATATATTTTGTTACCGAAGATAAATTATCTCCAGTCCTCGACAACTGTTCACTATACCCTGCTTCCTGACGCGCTCTTGCAGCATCAATTCTAAAATCTGCCACATACCAGTCTTCAATCAACCTGCGGAATGTCGAAACCGCTTCAAACTCTTTAAACTGTCCCAAACCTTTAATTGCCAGTATATCCGGAGAATCCAATTTCTGTCGCCTTCTTGTTGCCAGACTCACATCTTCATAAGAATTCAATGCTCCCTCAGCTGCAATTCCCTCACCATATGAAAACTCCAAAACTTTCCATGGTGCACCCTTCTGTCCTCTTCTGAATCTTAACACTTCTTTTTTTACAACCGCCTTTGCCGCATCATCCAAACCGATTGAAACTTCATACGTCATAAGAGGTTCATCATGCGAAGGTCTAAATTTAATAATAAACGCAATATCTCCTGTCTGATCTCTTGATATTACTTCTTTGAATCCACCTCTCTTTGCCAAGGCTGCCTTTACATTACTATTTAAGCAATCATGTAAAAAGCCAAACACGTCGAAAAAAGTTGTTTTTCCAACACCATTTTTCCCCAAGAAAACAGCCATATTGGGAATGTCTTTGATTTCCACTTTCCGAAACACTTTATAATTTTGAATTCTAATAGATTCTATTTTCATATGCAGCCCTCACAACCTGATATCACTCACTGGATGTACCTTTCTCTGTTCCTCCGGTGGCAGTTCCATATAATTTCCAAACTTAAATGCCAAATACGCATCATAATCTTTTATTCCCGGAAATTTAACTCCCTCAAATTCAATATCTGCCGAATGCTGATACCAGCGTGCCCGGTATCCGTACGCCTTATTCGGAGTAGGAAATGTAAGAATCCTTACCCAGCCTGTTTTCTTTCGATCTGTATGCTCTACAAAACGATCAAAACTCTTCTTGAGTGTTCTCTCCGGAACCTTGCTCATCAGCTTATACACGCCACGCAGAAAAGCACTTTGATCTGCCACCCGCCCCACTTCTGACCAGAAAAACTTTCGATAAATAAAACATTTGAAGTTGTGCAATCTGCGAAGTCCATAATTATCCGGCACATAATCAAGCGGAAATACATCTATAAAAACTCCCTGATCATATGGCATATGTTCCTGATGTTCCCGCAAAAACAGTGTGTCTTTCCGGCGAAGCTTTCCATACCCCCATCGATACCCGGGTGTATTGCGGTGATCCTGAAAATAAAACCTGCTTGTATCAAGTTCTGTCTCACACGCCTTGCGAAACTTCTCATACTCCGGTCGAAGTAACGCCACATCTGCATCATCATCCCACGGAATAAAACCGCCATGCCGCACTGCTCCAAGCAGCGTTCCGGCAATAATGTTATAGTGGATGTTGCATTTCTTGCATATGCGATCCACTTCTTCCAGCAATTCAAGTTCTGTCATCTGTAATTGTCTGAGCTGTGTTTCATTTAAATGTATCATAGTCTTATCTCCAGGGCATAAATAGCGCATTATTTATTTTATCTTATCATAATGCTTAAAAATACTCAAGCATTGTCCTTGTCTCAAGTAAAAAGCCATCTGACATGCCTTTGTCAGATGGCTTTTCTGCTTAACATTCTTCATTTGAAAAATCATTCTTCCATAATCCTTCTGGCACGATCCGGATAATTCGTAATCACCGCATTTACCCCCATCGCTTTTAATCTGCGCATATCTTCCTCTGTGTTCACAGTCCAGACATTCACATTTACATTCTTTTCCCTGCACATCCGCATCTCATCCTGCAGAGTTGTACACAGCACAGATGGATTGACCGCATATACCTTATTCATAAGTGCATACTCCGCCACATGAGACAGCTGTTCCATATACAAAAATGCAATCTTTGCATCCGGATCATATTCCCTTACCTTTAAAACCGAGCAATGATTGAACGAAGAGTACAGAATTCTATTCTGCCACCCCATCTCATGCACCAGCTCCACCACTTTCTTTTCGATTCCTGAATAAAAATTAACACCCGTTTTTAATTCAATATTAATTGTCATCCCTGTATCCTGCAACAATTCAAGAACTTCCCGAAGCGTCGGAATTTTGCACACATCCGCATATTCCGGATGTGTCTTATTAAAATTAAATTGTTTTAATTCTTCCAAAGTATAATCAACCACTCTTCCTGTGCCATCACTGACCCGGCTGATTTGTTCATCGTGTGTTACAACCAACTGACCATCTTTTGTAAGCTGGACATCCAATTCCACACCATCCGCCTTCATATCCACCGCAAGTGTAAACGCTTCCAACGTATTCTCCGGTGCATAGCCAGATGCACCTCGGTGTGCCCACACCTTTACCTCAGGCCGGACACTGCGGTCTTCACCAGCGCCAAACCGTACAAATTCTAATCTGCGCTTTTCCGGTGTGACAACCAGCACATCCCACAAATCCTGTGTCACATCACCGAGCTTCCGCATATAACGCGTAGATCCTTCTGGTTTCTTATCCGGGAAATACTCTACCTTGCTGCAGCCAACAGAGATAATCGGAAAACTCCGCTTGTCATAAACATAATCCGCATGTGTATGTCCATGAATATATGCTAAGACTTCTCTTCCTTCCATTTCATGATATTTCTCCAAAATGTTCATTATACGCTCACCGTTGCGAATATCTTCTGCCCAATAGTCCAGTTCCGCAAGCGGCGCATCATGTCCAAATATCAGCACTTTATATCCATCCGGAGTTTCATCCAGCACTCTCTGAAGCCACTGCACTTCCTCTTCCGAAAAACCATATCTGATATTTTCATGATGATCAAACGATGTCAAAAAAATCATGCGGAGTTCTACATGATCATAGTCTGTATAATAATACCCCTTCATTCCCTGCCGCTTTACATAGCGGTCGTTAAACCTGCCATAAATGGCATATTGTTCTTCTTCCGTGAGCCATTCTGTGTTTCCCCTAAAATAGTTTGTATCATGATTGCCAATCGCCAAATATATCGGCTCGCATATTTTTCGCATGTCATTAATACAGGATGTGGCAATTCTGCTGCAGGTTCTTTTGTCCAGCATCCCATCTGACAGATCACCCAAGTGAATGATCCCGTCAAGTCCTACTCTTTCATGAACAGCAGCAATATTTGAAACCGTGTCATTCCATGTTCCATTAACCGTACAATGCGAATCCGCCAAAAGCGCAAACACCAGCGACTTTCCGTTCACCTGCTGTTCCATAACCTTATCAGCGGTTTTATATACCTCTTCTGTAAAATATACCGGTCTGTGAGAGACCTTCTCGTCAAAAGAGCGAAATGTTAATATATCACTTACCCTTGCAGCATCTTCCGGATTGCATCTGCTGCCATCCAACTTTTTCAGGCAAATGCGGAACCAACAGTCTTTATCAAACACGTACTCCTCATTGGAAAATGCCTCCCATGAAAAATCACCCGAATAACTGCTCCAGTTCTGTTCCTCCTGATACATATATGTATACATATATTCCTCCGGAATATTACATCCAAAGGTTGCAATACTAAGACCAAACGCCGGATCTTTTACTACTAAACGATCTCCTTTTTTGGCATAATACAATGCCCTGGATGCCATGTGAAACGGTTGTTCCTGTATATATTTTCCTGTTCTTGCATCAATCGCGCTGCCTGCACACACTTCAAAATATTTGCACATTTCCCTCTGCATTCCTATCTCTGATATACTGCTGTTACAGTCCTTCTCTCCGCTCCGCTTCACGTTTTGCCAGGAACTGTTCCATCACTCCCGCAATAGCAATGGACTCTTCCTCTGTAAACTTATAAGATCTCCCCTGATGTCCATGAATCATATACACAAAATCACTGATCTCATAGCGAAGCCCCTGTCCCAGGAATTTTGAAAAGTACCGGTCTTTCTTGGACGGATCCTCATATCGCACTTCAAAATACTGTGTCAGCCACCATGGCGATTCTGCCAGAATATACCCTTTCGTTCCGGAGATTAACAGCTGTCCTTCCGACTTTACACCCACTCCACTCTTAGAGAGTGCCATTCCATGATCGTACACAAAAGATGCCTTTGTGTACAGATCAATCCCGTTCTCATCTTTGATGCTGTCAAATCGGACTTCTTTGTAATTCGTTCCCATCAGCTTCATGATTGGCAGCAGCGTATGGCTTCCAAACTCGGTAAAGCCGCCTCCATAAGCTGTATCCGTTCTCTCCCGCAGTCCCGGATCTGTAAGTCTGGTAAAGCATGCTTCCACATCGCAGATCCGTCCGATCACACCACTCTTTGCAATTCCCACGAGCTGTACAAACCCCGGACAGTATGCTGTCTTAATCGCCTCTAAAAGCACAACACCATGCTCTCTCGCAATTGCAAAAAGTTCTTCCGCCTCTGCGCGCTTAAATGCAAGTGGCTTCTCGCACAATACATGTTTTCCCTGTTCTAACGCCCGCTTTGCATATTCATAATGTGTTTGATGCGGGGAGGCGATGTAAATTGCATCCACCTCCTTCATAAATGCATTAAAATCATCTGTTGCCAGATCCAGTTCAAACTGATCTCCAAATTCCTTCGCGCTTTCAATCTTTGGATTATAAACACTGTTCACCATTACGCCACTGACATACTTTGCTTCCGGCACAAAGCGCACTGCGATACGTCCTGTTCCCACTACACCGATCCGGATAATTGGATGGCTTGCATTGCGCACCTGGGTGGACGAAATATTCTTCGTACGCTCCAGATAAACCACCTCGCAGAACTGCTTCATATGATCAAAAGCCCCTGTCCAATCTGAGCCAACCGTAAAAATATCGATTCCATACTTCTGCACATCCTCCACCTTCTGTCCCGGATGGTCTTCCACAATAATCTCATCCGCAAACCCGGTCTGTCTTACATTTTCAATCCGCTTGTCCAGTGAATCTACGATATTAAGTTTGCCTCTGGATTCATCATACTGCTCTGTCGTCACTCCGACGATCAAATAATCTCCCAGTGCCTTTGCACGTTTCAGCAGATTATAATGTCCTTCATGAAACAAATCAAATGAACCATATGTGATTACTTTCTTCATGCTCCTGCGTCCTCACTCACGGTCAGTATTCTGCCGCTTCTCCTTCTTTTCCGCTCCGTTATCCAAATCCGATTCATCAAAATTAAGTCGTTTCTCCTCCACGACCAATGGTCTGTGAATGACCCGCGTATTGATATTCAAAATATATTCTCCCAAAAGTCCGATAAAAAACAACTGAATGGAGCCTATAAGAAAAATACCGATAACCATCGGTGCATTTCCGGCCTGGAATGTATACCAATGTGTCAGCTTATAAATAAGATAAAATAAAGCAATGCACATACTGATTGCCCCTGCACCGAATCCCAAAAATGTTGCCAGGCGAAGTCCTACTTTTGTGTAAGAAGTAAAGCTCAGCATCGCTGCATCATACAGACTGTAAAAATTGTTATGCGTCTTGCCCGCACGCCGCTTCGGCTGCTCATATTCCACCTCAATACGGTTAAATCCATGTCCGTATTCTGCCACAATTCCACGAATAAATGGTACGGGATCATCCAACTGACGCAATAATTCAATAAAAGTCTTATCATAAAGGCCAAAGCCGGTAAACTGCTCAATCATTTCCGTCGTGGACATCGACTTGATCAGCTTATAATATACCGACCGCAGGAAATAGACCAGAGGGTTCTCCTTACTGCTGGTCTTGATGCCGCTGACAATCTTATGTCCATTCTCCCATTCCTTAACAAATCTCGGGATAAGTTCCACCGGATCCTGAAAATCACAGCACATACAGATCGTGCAGTCCCCCGTGGACTGACACATCGCGTAAAACGGCGAATTAAACTGTCCAAAATTGGTCACATTAAAAATAGCTTTTATCTTTTTATTTTTTGCACACAGCTTCTCAAGCTCCGTTCTCGTCCCGTCCGTAGAACAGTTATCGATAAACAGAATCTCATAATCATACTGCGGCAGAGCTTCCTCCAATACATTTATCACTGCAAAGCTCATGAGTTCTACATTTTCGACCTCATTAAAGCATGGAATGACAATACTAATTTTTTTCATATTTAAAATCCGATCTATTCTCTATTAGTTTCTTACAAATCTATCTTATTGCACTATCTCCATTATAAACGCTATCTATAATTCCGTCAATCGTACGCCGGATTCCCTCCTCAAAATCTACTTCCGGCACAAAACCTGTATCATTCGTCAATTCGGTCAGATCCGCACCAAGGAACATTACCTGTCCTTTGGGATATGGGAGTTCACCAATCCCTACACTTCCTGCTTTCAAATACTTATTTTGTCCTTCCGGTACCCGTAATGTGTCCATCCGCTCACACACTGCCTCACGAATGCTATCAATATATTCTCGCAGCGGACGTACCTGTCCGCTTCCAAGCACATAGATTTTTCCACTTTTTCCATGCTCTGCAACCAGAAATAATGCCCGCGCTGCATCTTCGCTGTAAAGATAATCCCACTGCTGTTCTGCCGGCGTGAAAGCCGCATGCTCTCCGCAAAGCAGCTTGCGGAGCGTCGCTGAAACCATCGTATTCGGGCCATCAAAAGGTCCATATACACTCAAAATCCGTACCCAGACGTGTTTTATCCCCAGTTCCTGACACCGTATCCGGCTCATTTGACCGGCACATAATTTTGCCATACCGTATCCATTTTCCGGAAACACCGGCGTTTCTGGCGAGAGAAGCTGTTCTGTCCTTCCATATTCCGCCTGGGAACCGGCGCCAACAAACGTATTGCAGCCAAGTTTTGCTGCGAGTTCTGCTGCCTGCAAAGCAGATGCAATATTACGCGTCTGCAACGGCATGTCATTCCGTGCCGCCCCCGTTGTCCCCTCCCATGCAAAATGATAAAACACATCATATCTGCCTTCTATAACCTGCTCCAGCTGCCCCAATTCTGACAGTTCCGTCTCCAGTACCTTCACACGCGGATGCACAGGAATACTGCTTATTCTGGCTGACCCTCTGTGGCAGACAGCAAGCACTTCCCAGCCTTCCCGGATGCATTGTGTAATTAGCGCCATGCCGATTGCACCGGTAGGACCGGTAATCACCGCACGTTTCATATGCTTTACCTCTTCTCCCTTAAAAATGCCTCTATCTGTCTCTCCGTGCAGTCCCTGACATTTTTTCCCTGCACATATTCTGCATACCACTCTACTGTCCGTTCTACCGCCATTTTTGCTGTCCATGAGGGTGTCCAGTCAAAAGTGCGTTTCAGTCTTGTACAATCCAGTTTTAAAAAATTAGCCTCATGTGGCTGTTTTATATTTTCTTCTTTGCCCAGATCCATCCAATCCGCTTCTTTTCCTGTATGGTTCTTCCACGCTTTACAAAATTCTGTTGTGATCCTGCCTGTCTCCCAGCAGTCAGCCTCATCCGGACCGACATTATAGCATCCTGCAAGTTCCGGCTGTTCCCACTGTCGTTTCAAGATCATCAGATATGCCGCTACCGGCTCCAGCACATGCTGGTACGGACGGACGGAATACGGATTGCGCACCCTTATCTTTTCTCCACTGCTGACTGCACGTACGCAGTCTGGAATGATACGGTCTGCCGCAAAATCACCCCCGCCAATCACATTTCCGGCACGTGCCGTCGTAATTGGCAAAACACGTAGTCCACTGTTCCCAAAAAAAGAATTGCGGTAGCTGTCTGTAACAAGCTCCGAACAGGACTTGGAATTGGAGTACGGGTCATATCCATTCAATTCCTCATTTTCCCGGTATCCCCATTCCCACTCACGATTTTTATATACCTTATCTGTTGTCACATTCAGAAAAGAATTCACGCTGTCTGTCTGGCGGATGCACTCCAACACATTTACCGTTCCCATTACGTTCGTCTCGTACGTTTCAACTGGATTCCGGTAACTCTCACGCACAATCGGCTGTGCTGCCATATGCACCACAAACTCTGGTTTCACACGGAGAAAAACGCTGCGGAGCGCATCCAGATCCCGGACATCCCCCTCAATCGACTCCATCTCTGTTTTCAGACCACACAGTCCAAACATCGAAGGATCTGTCGGCGGCTGTTTCGCGTAGCCATAGACTTCCGCGCCTTCACGCAAAAGAAGCTGGCTCATCCAGCTTCCTTTAAATCCGGTATGACCGGTGATCAATACTTTCTTTCCTCTGTAAAATGATAAATCCATCATACACCTCATTCAGGCATTTCCCGCCTGCTTTACTTTGCAACATACTTCCAGAACAACGTGTCGGTACTGCCGCTGAAATTACCACCAAAGTAAATCCGCTCTGGCTCAACAACATAATTTTCATACTGCACACGTGTATTAGAATAGCTCCTCTTAATCTCATGAAGCGGTGTTACCGCACCGATCACCAGAAGTCCGACCAGAAGATATGTTCTTATCTGCCCCCATTTCTGATCTATCACCTGAATGCACCAGAACATTACCCGAAGCAGCGCAGGTATTGAAGCCCGCATACAAAAGTCGCAGGAGCTGCCTATAATTATCAGCGGAATGATATACAATAAAATCGAGGTCATCCAGAAGAGCTTATTTCGCTTTAATACAGGATACAGGCATATCAGATAAACTCCTGCTTCCAATACATAAAATACTGTCAGGTTCAGCCACCAGAAAAGCGGTGTCTGCCAATCGCAATACGCAAGATGACCGATCCGCATGACCACAAACACAATTCCACACATGCACACGCTGTATTTCAACACTTTGGGCCAATGCAGTGCAATGGCTGCCACACACCAGAATAATCCCAGCATTACCCCGATCAATAATATAATTGCCGCTAAAACCAGAAGTATTCCCAATGCATTATTCTTCAAAAAAGAAACACTTCCCAACAGTGCATCATTGCTCATAAAATACAGACCGCTGATCAATAAAATCGCAAAACCGGCAAGCATATTCTGCAGGCTTGCCCAGTGTTTCCAGCAATCCCGCATAATCTGTGCTGCTTTGGTGTAATCATTTCTCCAATGAACTCTGCTTATCATATAATAGATAACAAACGGCAGCATTCCCACAAATGGAAATGTTGAAGTCAGCATTACGAGCGACCACAAATAAATCATGTTTTTAGGCTTTTCGCAAAAAAACAACAATGCACATGCCAGCCATACCGGTATCGCCTGATTAAATACCCAAAACAGCTGCGTCGTCATGGACGAATACTGGAAATGTTCCGCCCACGCCTCCATATGCAAATCCGAAAAAATATGAATCTCCCAGGACTGGCTTATCAGCGCCCCAACCACATCCAGACCGCTGAAAAATACAATTACGAATAACGGCCAAACCATAACTTTTTTGCGCCAGAGGCAGATCAATGCATAAAAAACACAGATACCGAATACTGCCCACACATACTGTGCCACATATCCCGCCGCAATTCCGAAGAATTTACCGATTGCTGCAGCCGGCAGCCAGAAACCGATATAATAGACCATACCTCTTCCGTCAGTACCTGTATCCGACGTAAAGGTGGCAGTTACCGGCCACTTTTCCGTCACAAGCAGTTCGTAAATCTCATTGCGCCACCAATGATCCGAGTTCTGCCACATCAGACCACCTACTCCGGATAGTGCCACCCACATCATGATAAGAACGACAATTCCCACAACCTTCCATGCATCCTGTTTTCTGAACATAAGTTCCAGCTTTAACGGTCTATCCCAGTGTTCCTTTATACATAAGGCCATGCCGCCTGCCACAATTACTGCCACAGGAATCCCGATATACCACTTACACCAGCCCAGGCAGAATAATATCATTGGCAATGCCAAATAAAAATATCCTGCCACAATCACAATTCGGAATACTCTTTTTGTCTGTTCTCTCATCATCTGAACTGCCCTTTTCTTTTCTATTGCAGGATTCCTGTTGTCTCATCAAAATAATAATTCTGTCCGTCAATCTCTGCATTTCCCTTCGCCATTGCTCCGGTAATCAGGTCAAAGTAATATGTACCTGCATCTGTCCTCTGCCAGCCTTTTATCATATGCCCGTTGGCATCATAGCGCACCCACTTTCCAGTACCATCCGCGCGGTCCGCATAAGCACCTGCCCAGGATTCCTGATAGACATCCTTGCTGGTTGCTTTTTTCCCACTGTCCACTGCATCCAGCCAGTACCATGCATCACTTGCCGGGTCATAGATTTCCTTGCCGCGTCCATCCAGTCCCTGCCGTCTGCCGCCCTCATACCAGTAAGTAACACCATTCTCCTCATTCCACTGACAGTCAAGTCCGATTCCGGTCGACCAGCTGAATGCACACGGGACACCGTCAATCGTTGTATTTCCCTTTGCCATTGCACCGGTTGTCAGATCAAAATAATATACCCCAGCAGCTGTTGTCTGCCAGCCCTTGACCATCTCACCGTCTGCATCGTAGCGCACCCATTTGCCGGTGCCGTCCTCCCTGTCCGCATATTCCCCTGCATAGGATAACTGGTATACATCCTTGGATACTGCCATCGTTCCATCTGCATCAAACCAGCGCCATGCACCGTTCACATATGCTTCTTTCGATGTTGCCATCACGCCATTTTCATAATAATAGTAATAGTCGCCAATCTTGTACAGACCGTTCAGAACTTCCGTCTCCGCCTGGGCTGTCGCCACGCTGCTGTCCCGTCTTGCATTGCACACAGCAACTGCCTGCACATTTTCCAGTGCTCCGGAAACCGTTCCCGTATACTTGACAGACTTTGTGGCTGCCGGTGATGGTGTCGTTCCATCCGTTGTATAGTAGATGACCGCTCCACTTGTTCCACAGGTAATCTCTGTCGTCTGTGCCGTTTTATTCACTGTAATCACCGGTGTATCCGTCACAGCAGTAATCGTCGGCAATGTCCCGGGAACAGATGCATCCGTTCCCTGCTCTGCATCCAATGTACAAAGCGGAAGATAATCTTCCCAGAAAGCTTCTTCCCGGTGATTTGAAGCACTGTAGGCACTCTCAGTATCGTAATACGTGTCATTTCTCTCAAAATAGGTATATGATGACGTATCATCATCCCACGTCACATCCACATTATACCAGGAATCTTCAATGCGCACCTTATTCCATTCATGAGATGTACTCGTGACTGCCATCGCATCCACTCCCGCACCGTTGCACAGCATTTCAAACGCAAGAGCATATCCGGCGCAGACTGTCTGATCCGTACAGAACACACTGTAGCAGGACTGGGAATACTGCGTGTCTTCATCAAAATTCTTTTCATCATAAATGGCTTCATTGTAGCTTACCTTTTCTGCAATCAGGTCATGTATTTTCTGCACCTTCTCCGCAGTTGATCCGCAGGCGGCAACCATATTCTCCCAGTCTGTAACCTGTGCTTTTACTGCCTCTGTTGCCGTCTTCCTTGCGCTTCCACCGGCAAATGCAGAATATACCCCATAGGCATAATACGTTTTTCCATTCTGTTCCATTCTAAAAACAGTATAGTTCAGGAAATAATACTGCGGATTTGAGTGACGGAACATCTCGACGATATTTCTCATTTCATCGTTGCCAAGCTCCTCGCTTGTCACCATATCGAGATAATTGTAGGTACCGTCTGTGTTAGCATCTGTTTCTGTGGTCAGATACTTCATGCACACCGCATCCAGCGCATCCCAGTAACTCTTCTCCGCATCCGACAACTGATTGTATACATAATAATTCTTGTACACATCCCACGATGAATCATATATCTGCGCATAATACAATGCCGTCTCGCTCAATAATTCATCACTACTCTCATACAGTTCGGAATCATCTGCCTTAATGGCAATCTCTTCCACAGGAAGCAGACCGGTCGGCAGCTCCTCCGTCTGTACATCTGCCAGCACACTGAACGGTGTTACCATTACGGACAACACCATGCCTGTCATTGCCAAAAATAAACCTGTTTTTTTCACGCTACCGTTCCTCCCGGGATTATTCCTCGTAACTTTGCGCCGCCTGTCGGACCGCGCGCTTTTTCTTTTTGTTAAAATATATCATATATCCGGCAAACAGAAGCACACCTGCGATACTGCAGGCAATCCCCTGTTTCAGCGGTGTATACACATAATCGAACCGGATCGTATTGTCACCGGCATCAATACGTACCGCCATCAGCCCGTTGATATTGATAACTTCCCTGCTCTCCCCGTTGACGGTCGCCCTCCAGCATTCATCATATGGTACACTGAAGAATGCATAGCGGTCTCCCGACGCATGAATCTCTGATATAAAATAATTCTTTCCCTGCGTAAAGCTTTCGCTGCTTTCCTTACGGCGGGCACCAAGCACCTCTTCCAGCCGGTCCATGGTAATTCCACCGTATTCCTCATAGGTGTACTTCTTCAGGCAGGAACTTACCTGCTCCTCATCTGCATCATCTACAACCAATGTGGTCAGCATTGTAAGCGCCCGCAGCTGTGGATCAATCTGTTCAAACTGGCTCTTCGTCATGTATGTGTCATAGGCAAATCCAATCGGAAGTGCCCTCTCATTCTCATAATAATACATTTCCTGGCCGTTGTCATTCGTGAATGTGGAAATATAGGCCGCATCCGGCTGTTCGATGTCCGACACAATATAACGCGCAGACAGAAGTTCCTGCAGCCCATCGCCTCCGGCATTTGTCCATGTTCCCCGTCCAATCCCGACAGCATCATAGAACTCCATCACAGACGGATGGATCGTACTGATGAAAGAATTGATGGATGGAAGGGAGGCCGTCATCGCCAGATTGTAATAAGTATGCCCGATCCCCTCATCAAAATAATAACGGTATGGCAGTACATCCCTATCCAGTTCACCCGGAATCTCTGTCATATAGTTTACCACATTCTCAGCATAACTGTTCGGATAAGTTTTAAAATCCAGATTAGAATTATCTGTAGTAACCTGATATCCACGAATTGCAAGCAAAAGTGTCCCTGCACTGAACAGCATCGTCATAGCAGTAAGTGCCTGCGTGCGGTATTTTTTTCCAAACCTTACAATAAAAAGTGCAATGAGTACACCTGCAATGGCAATCAAAATGCCACGATAATACCACTCCGTCCTGTATACCACATGCTCCTCATTCCCGCTCCACTTTACCACATTGGTGAGCACATAAAACAGAAGCAGCGCTCCTGCCCAGATTCCCGTTGCCGCCGGAACCGGGTACTCTTCTGGCTGTTCCAGCACTTTTGCTGTAGCCAGTGCCAGAAGCAGAATAAACATGTAATACCATCTGCGGTATGTCTCCACTCCGAAAAACATAAACATGTTATTTAACACTGGAACTACGGCAATGACGGCACAGATTTTTAAGATTCTGCCAAGCCAGTCCTTTTTGCGCATTGCATATGCCAGCGCAAAAACAATCCCCACGAGCGGCAGATATGCCGCATTGGTCATCCAGTCTGCCTGCACCACACTCGCAATCTGGTTCATCGGCTCTGCCGGCACAAGAAATCCCTTAAGCAGCCGCAGCCATTCCGAGGTTGACATGCCAAGCCATGCTTCCCCGGGCAGATGCTCGTTCACCCGGCTGTTCGCCAGTGTTCCATGAATGGAAGGAATCATCAGAATTCCTGCCGAAAAAAAGCCGATCGCTCCCTCTAAAAAGCAGCTCCCGATAGGCGCCAGATAATTCCTGACACCGCGCCTGCGCTCCCGGATATCCGGCACCAGATATTTGGCGATATAATAGATCACAAGAAAAATGACTTCTCCTACAAAGAAAATATAATTGCAGAATGCATTCAAAACACACGCCAGTGCCAGCCGTCCTTTTTTGTTGTCTTCAATCAGGCACTCCAGTCCCAGCAGCATGAGCGGGAACAGTGCTACCGGGTCCTGAAAATGATAAAATACCACACTGCTGCACTGAAAACCGGAAAATGCATACAGAAGGGATGCCATCACAACCAGCCATCGCTCCTTCACATGCCGTTCAAGAAATGCTGCCGCACACGCTCCGGCTACTGCAAACTTCAGAATGACCATCCACCCCATAACCCGCGGTATTACCTTAGCCGGAAACAGCAGTGTAAACCACAGGAACACGCTTCCTACATTATAGAAGCTGAATGTCTCCAGAAAATTACTGCCAAGATCCAGCCCCCAATTCCATAACAGATTGCCAGACTTAATCGTATCATTCATAAATATATTAAAGGCAATCTCCTGCGCCGTAAAATCATGGGACATGGCGAAATATCCATGATCGCGGATCAGAAACGGCACCACCGCGAGCATCGCCGCCAGCAGATTGACCAGAAATGCCAGCTGCCACACACGGAGTTTTGCAAATGCCTCAGTTATTTTCTTCATTTCCTTCGTTCTCCTTTGATATGATACATCTGATGACGCTATTCTAATATTATTAAAAAAAACGCTTCTTTTCAACCCCCAAACCTTGAGTTTCATGGACAGTCTTTCCAATTTGTGGTACAATCTTCCTATATTATATAAAAAGGAGGATTATTATGATGAAGCGTTCCGTTTCACGCTTTCTTGGCATGGCGCTGACCGGCTGTCTTGCAGCGGCGGGCTTATCTCTTCTGTCTGCATCCGACGTATCTGCCGCCAGCTATCCGAGCGAAGTTCTGCTCGGTACCTTCTGGGAAAGTGACAACAATACCACAGACACAGTCTACTGGTCAACGGATGGTGTGAATTTCTATGAGCTCTCTGAAGCTTATACTGATGCAACGCCAAACGATCCAAGCACTTCATGGATTGTCGGTACACGCAATGTATCCACACTCCATGATCCGAGCATCATCTACAAGGATGGCTATTTCTACATGTTATCCGGCTTTTCACAGAACAACCGCATCATTCCGATGATCGGCAGTTCCAAAGATCTGGTACACTGGAGTTATCCAGGTTCTGGAAGCAGCGAGAACGTGGGGGTTACGACTGCACCTGCCGGTTCGGAAAAATACGGTTCCACCTGGGATATGGTTGCACCGGATTTCATGGTCGATGACGACGGTACCGTATGGATCGTTGTCTCCCTTGGCTACTACGCAAGCTGGCACAATGATTCCAGCCAGAATGATATCATGCAGCCTTATCTGATCAAAGCAACCGGTCTGAAGCCCGGCGCCGATCCGGCAAGTAATCCGGGGGCACCGCCAATTGTTTCCTACTCGGATGCCGTACCGATCAATCTGCCGCAGTATGACTCTTCCCACACAGTTACAAACCGCATTGACGGTTCTCTGTACAAAGAGGGAAATTATTACTACTTCAGCGTGAAAAAGGACGGTGTGACCAACGAAATCTGGCGCACCACGAATCTCTCGCTGGATGCAGTACAGAACACAAGCAACTGGGAACTGGTAACAGACGATGCCGTAACCGGATTCGAGGGGCCATCCTTAACAAAGTACAATGGTACCTATTACATGTATACGGACAAGCTTAAAGATTACCCACCGGAAAACGCGGACGGAAAAGCAGGGGTCTACGTCAGTGTTGCCTCCACCGCTACTACCGGAGCTCTGGATTCCTTTACCGGATGGCTGGAGCAGAACCAGTTCAAGATCATTGCACACTCTGCAAACGGCGGCACAAAGGAGTGTCGGCACGGTACTGTCATTACCGTCAAAGACAGTAATGCCATAAAGACGATCTGGGATCGCCGTGCACAGACAAGATACAACAATACTTCCGGCACCTCCAACACCCCGGCACTTGCTTCTACCGGCTGGTACAATAAAGAAAGCTTCAAGGCAAGCTACTACGGCGGTTTCCTCTGCAATTACTGGTATGAGGGCAATGTCCGTCAGGGTCTTACTGGACGCGGCAAGGAGATCTATGATCCAGCCAGCAATGCATGGTACTGGCTGGATTCCAACGCAGACGGCAAAATGGCTGTCAGCAAGGATGTCTACCAGCCATACACCATTCAGGGACAGGACGAGATCGGCAAATGGGTGCGCTATGATGAGTACGGTCATATGATCAAGGGTGAGGATCACCGCCACATTGAAGGCACTGCCGATGATGCCGAGTGGGGATACTGGTACTTTGACCAGACGACAGGCGCTATGCTCTATGGACTGCAGACCGTTACTACAATCAACGCCGGCACAGGAGAAAGCCAGACAAAGACGGTATACTATGACGATACAACCGGTCTTCTGTTAAAGGGCTATCACACCATCGGCGACACGCTCTATTTCTTCGATCCATATACCGGCGAAGTTATCAACGGCTGGTATGCAGATCCTGACACGGGTGTTCTCTACTGGTATGAGAACAGCGCACGTCAGGGATATAATGTCAATAACCCTGATTACCGTGGCAAGGAGATCTATGATCCTACCACAGATGCATGGTACTGGCTGGATAACGTACAGCAGGGTGCCGTTGCAAAGAGCAAAGATGTTTATCAGGAATCTTATGCCGGCCGGTTTGCCGACCGCGAGGATGGTACCGGAAAATGGGTACGCTACGACCAGTGGGGCAAGATGATCAAAGGCTGGGACTGGGGTGCTCTGGACAACAACGGAATTCATCAGTACTTCGACGAGACCACCGGTGCTATGGCAAAAGGTGATGTATGGATCGGTGATGAGCACTGGTCATTCGACTGGAATACCGGTTACGGTACACGACTCAACTAATCGCCAGTCTACAATGCAAACACTTTGTATTATTACAAAACAGGGCGTGTGTATGAAAATATCATACACACGCCCTGTTTCTTTATTGCTTTTCTGTTTTAGAAGAAATGTACCGTATAGTCCGCAATCACTGTTCCATCCTGTGTAATCGTAACTTCATAATTTTCTCCTGCCTGAATCGAAATGGAATCCGGTTTAAAAATAACGCATCCCTTCTGTCCATAACCACCGTTATCCACATTAAAATAACCATCAGAAGCTGCACTGGAAAAATTCCATGTTCTTTCTCTGCCAGTGGTCAGACACTGTAACTTTACATTGACATTACCGTTTAAGCTGCTTCCGTAAGAATAACTCCATGCCGATGAGCTCTCAAAATACCGCTTCGGCATCTCCGTTGCAGGCCATGCCACACCAGTTACATCCGTGTTATGATAATCATAATCAAATACATACACACTGGAATATGCGGCACCGCTATTGCTTACCGCATAGCCGAATCCGGTCTGCTGCATTGTAGGATTCAAAATCCATCTGCGGTGTCCCAGCCGGTCGATATTGGAAGAATCACTGTCATCCATCCACATCATCAAGGACTTTAACAGAGAAGACCGCCAGCTTGTCATCGCAATGTTGGAACTGGATGTACCGGAATATCCCAGTTCATATAATTCATCACTCATGCCGGATGGTCTGGACGGATAGTGAGACAACTGATTGTTCGCCGCATTGAGCATGGATCCCGTCTGTGCCATCTGGGTATAAGTATCGTTTAATGTGACTCCAGCATCCAGACCGGCAATATAGCGAATCTGGTTGAGCATGGCAAGTGCCTGTCCAAGCGATTCATCCGATACTTTTCCGGCTGCATATGGTGCTGACAGAACAGGATCGGACGCCATCGTTGTCGTTCCGGATATGAGCGCATCTGTAATTCCGCTGGACGCCATATACTGCTCAATGTCGCTCTGGCTGTGATATGTGACTCCCAGCCCATAGGTTTTCACTCCATAACCGCACAGTACGCCCGTCGTCTCATCAAACGCATATGCTGCGCCGTCAATCTCCACCGTTCCCTTTGCCATAGCGCCGGTCACAGGATCAAAATAATAGCGGTTTCCGTTCTGCTCATTCCAGCCTTTTACCATATGTCCGTTCTCGTCATAGCGCACCCACTTGCCACCGCTGGACTCCTGATACACATCCTTACTGACTGCCATCTTACCCTGGTCTACTGAATCCAGCCAGTACCATGCATCACTTGCAGGATCATAGATCTCCTTGCCGCGTCCTTCCAGTCCCTGGCGTCTGCCGCCTTCGTACCAGTACTTCACACCGTCAATCTCTATCCATTGACAGTCTGCACCGATACCGGTTGTCTGGTCAAACGAACACGGAACACCATCGATCGTGGTATTGCCTTTTGCCATTGTCCCGTAGGTCATATCGAAATAATATGTTCCGGCATCATTCGTCTGCCAGCCCTTTACCATATGACCATCCGCGTCATAACGCACCCACTTGCCGATCCGCTCTCCGGCATCATTCGTGGCATCTCCCCACTCGCCTGCCAGTGATTCCTGATAGACATCCTTGCCGACTGCCTTCCTGCCCCCGTCGACCGAATCCAGCCAGTACCAGGCGTCGCTCGCAGGATCATAGATCTCCTTACCGCGTCCCTCGGTTCCCTGCTTCACACCATTCTCATACCAATAGAGGTTACCGTCCTCCTCACGCCACTCACCTGCTTCGTCAGCAAGTGCAGTGAGAGGCGCCATGGTCATTACCATTGCCCCCGCAAGCATCATACCGGTCAGCTTTGCCAGAATTTCTCTTCTCTTCATAACTTTTCCCCCTTCTTCTCTTACCGGCGGATACCAGTCACTTCATCGTAATAGTATCTATTTCCATTCGGAAGCGTCGTCCATCCATGTGCCATAATTCCTGTCACAGAATCATAATAGTACCAGTTTCCGTTTCTCTGATATTCACCATGTACCATCTTTCCTGTATAATCATCAAAATAGTACCAGTTTCCATCTATGCAGCTCTCTCCATGGTGCATCTGTCCAGTAATGGTATCATAATAAACCCATTTGCCATCCGGATTGCCCTGTTCCTGGATATTCGTAAATCCTTTATACATTTCACCTGTTGTGAGATCCAGCCAGTACCAGCCGCCATAACGGTAATCTTCACCCTTTACCATATATCCGTTCGCATCATAGCGTACCCATTTCCCCTCTGTACGCTCTGCATTTGTCGGAATGAACACATCCTTATCGCGTGCCATCGTTCCATCCGCATCAAACCAGTGCCACTCATCCGAATCCGGATCATAGACTTCCTTATCACGTGCCATCACACCGTTGTCATACCAGTAATACTGTCCATTCTCCACTTTCCATCCTGTCTGTGCCGCCTCATCGAAGGAATGCTCCTCCGCTTTCACAAACTGAAAACGCTGCTGTGTAGCTCCGTTTCCTTCGTACAGCTTCAGATTGGTTCCGCTCTCCACACTTCCGTCTGCCGTTATGTACAGACCGCTGTTTGATACTATATTATAGGAACCATCTCCCGCATCCTTGATGTACCAGCGCTGATTCAACGCGCCGTTATTCTCATACTGGATTACATTTGTTCCATTGGTTGTTCCACCGTTCTCCGCATCCAGATACTTGCCGGAATTTCTTGGGCTGATGGTATAGATACCGCCGCCAATATGCTTTACGGAAAACTTCTGGTTGGTTCCGCCGAGGTTCTCCCACAGCCCGATGTTTCCACCATTCGCCTCCGAAGCGCCGGAAACATCAAATACCGCATTGGTATTGGATTCTGCCTCAATCTTATACACACCATTTTCAATCGTCTGCGCATACTCCGTGTTGGAAAAGCGGAATTTCTGGCTGTCTTTTGCCTGGAACTGATTGATATAGATATTGGCACCATTGTATGCATTGCCGCCCTCTACCTCCAGACAGAGATTCTTGTCCGCCACAGAACGGATATAGTAATATCCGTTTCCGGCATCCTGAATATACCAATGCTGATTGCTTCCATTGAGCCAGTCATACTGGATCAGGTTCGCGCCTGCGGAAGTTCCTCCCTCTGCATCGATGCTCTTGCCGGAACACATAGCCACAATCGCATACTCACCACCCGAGCGGTAAATGATCTTAAAATCCTGTGCGCTGCGCTTTGTCTTTTCATACAGACGGATATTGGCTCTGTTTGATCTTGAAGAATCTGTCACATCCAGCGTATATCCTGTATTTAACGCACTGTTGATGGTATAGATGCCATCCGATACCGTCTGTGTAAATCCATCTGTATCATCATACCAGAAATCACAGTCTACATTCCCCTCAATACCGCTGACATATCCATTGCTCCGGTACTGCCAGTAATCATAATCTCCGGCATAGGAAGTCTGTGACGTATAGTTCGCCAGCCAGATCTTTGCATTGATGCCGCTGGCATTCATATAGTTTTCAAGCATGGTCTTATTCGCATAAATCATGGGCGTATAGCCAGAGCAGCTGACCGTATAAGCAAATCCGTTCACTACTGTTGTTGCCGCATCTTTGCTGAGTCCCGCCTGATAAAGCCTGCCTCTTCCGCCTGAAATGAACTCAAAGTCCATAACAACCGGCATCGTAATGTTATACCCGGAAATCTTACTCAGAGCAAAACGTGCCTCCTCTGCCGCCTCATCTGCATTGACCGCCTGGGAAAACATATAAACCCCGACCTTTAAGCCCGCCGTAAGCGCTCCGTTAATATTAGCCGCTGCGTTCGGATCCTCCTTCAATGCTCCGTTGGAATATCCACGATATCCCACACGGACAAATACAAAGTCTATCCCGCTGTTCTTCACCGCATTCCAGTCAATGCTTCCCTGATAATAAGAAACATCTATTCCATTGCGCACTGTACGTCCGTTAAACTTTGCATTGTGCGTATACCCGTCCCAGTTTGCTCCGCGAAGATGCCCCTCCACAGATAAGCCATCCGCCGTCTGTGCTTCCTGCTGCAGTTTTATGTATTCCGGATCATCCGGCAGCGGAGCCAGTTCTCCGACTGTTTCCAGTCCCTCATCCGCTTCTTCGGTCTCTTCCGTCTCTTCCGTCTCTTCGGTCTCACCGGCAGCTTCGGTCTCCTCCACAGTCGTTTCCGTCTCTTCGGCTGCTTCCGTCTCTTCCGTCTCACCGGCAGCTTCGGTCTCCTCCACAGTCGTTTCCGTCTCTTCGGCTGTTTCCGTCTCTTCGGCCGCTTCCGTCTCTTTGGTCTCACCGGCGGCTTCGGTCTCCTCCACAGTTGTTTCCGTCTCTTTCCCAGACTCCGTCTCAGCTTTCTTCATTTCCTGCGTCACGGTTTCTGCCGCTTCTGTCGGAATATTCTCCTGTGCATATACATGCGCCTGGCCGACCCCCAGGTCAAGCACCATTACCATGGCTAATACTGCTACCAATGTTCTTTTCATTTCAATCATCCTCTTTTTTTTGTGTTCTGTCACTGATAATGTATCTTGGTCTGTGTTTTACTTCCATGTAGATCTTACCGATATACTCTCCAAGCACACCGATGCAGATTAACTGCACGCCGCCGATAAAGCAGATAATGCTTGTCATGCTCGCCCAGCCTGCCACTGCGTGCCCGGTCACCTGCACAATGATTGACCAGATGACTGCGCAAAAGCTTAACAGTGCAATACCGCAGCCCATTCCTGTAATCATATGTAGCGGCTTGACACTAAGGCTTGTGATTCCGTCAAATGCAAGCGAGAGCATCTTTTTCAGCGGATAATGGCTTTCGCCGGCAATACGCTCATGCCTCTCGTAGTACACGCTGGTACTCTTGAAACCCACAAGCGGAATCATGCCACGCAGGAAAATATTTACCTCTTTAAAGTTGGCAAATTCCTGCAGCACACGGCTTGATACCAGGCGGTAGTCTGCATGATTGAACACTACCTCAGCTCCCATCCAGTTCATGAGCTTATAGAATCCCTCCGCGGTAAAACGTTTGAAAAAAGTGTCCGTATCCCGCTTGCTGCGGACACCATAGACAATCTCGCATCCATCCGCATAGGCATCCACCATATCATTCATCGCGTTGATGTCATCCTGTCCGTCACAATCAATGGAAATCGTGATATCACATACATCCTTCGCTTCCATCAGCCCGGCAAGCACTGCATTCTGATGTCCCCGGTTACGGCTCTGACAGATTCCCTGATAATGCTTATCCTGCTGCGCCAGTTCGCAGATAATCTCCCATGTTCTATCCTTGCTGCCATCATTCACAAAAAGAATGCGGCTGTCATCACTGATTTTTTGTGCATCCACCAGTTCCCTGATCTTGTCCAGAAACATCCCGCTGGTTATCGGCAGAACTTTTTCTTCGTTATAACAGGGAATGATGATATAAAGTATCGGTAACATTTCGTTCCTCCTTACCTCCTGTTCCTTATTGCAGCTGGAAATTCAGGGTTCCCACATTGGTGTTATTCCCCACTGCACTGTTAAAGTAATCGCTGAAGTTCTCGACAGAAAACTGTTCGCAATCCATAATCACATTATCGATCAGGTCGTTGCAGTAATCATCCTGTGCAATATAGATTCCCGAATAATGGTGCCCGGAAATGACATTCCGTGCGACGATATTCTCATAATCTGCCGTAAAGTCCAGACCTTTTACCGGCTCGTCCGGCTCACTTGCATGTCCAAGCTCCACGCCAAAACCATGGTAAGCTTCATTCTCTCCCGCGTTATTGTCGGTAATCAGATTGGAAAGTATCAGATTCCGGTAACCGGATCTTACCATCTTCACCCCACTTCCTGAATTTTCATTGATGTTATTATTATATACTATATTATACGCCGAGTTATCAATGGAAATTCCTGGGAGCTTTGCCGTGGAAGATCCGTCCGCGAGTCTTCCTGCGCCCAAAATGAAATCTGCCTCAAGATCTTCATCGGTCTGACGGTTTCTGTCACCGTTGCGCCGGATCGTATTGCCACTCACATAGGTTCCAAATGTTCCGTAATCGAGGCACATTCCTTCTTTTTCATTGTCCTCAATACAGTTATCAATCACATAATTCATATATGCACCGTCAGAATAAAATCCCGAAGAATAGTTTCCCTGAATCAGGTTGTCCTTGACGACATTGTGGTTCGGTGTCTCTTTCAGATCATACAGATATTCATCCAGAAATTCATTGTATGCTGTATATTTGTCTTTGACAATCATGGAAGAAAAAACAATACCGGCTGTCAGGTTTCTGGTTCCACGGTTCTGATAAACTGTATTCCCCTGTATAATGCAGCCGGTTATCTCTCCGTTAAAAAAGATCGCTCCGTTTCCATTGTCATGAACCGAATTATTAATCAGATTGATCTGCGTATTTGCATCCATCACACAGATACCCTTTAACGCAGCATTGGCAACCTCATTATCACGGATTAACACCTGGTTGGAATTGATAATATAGATGCCATAGTCAAAACCGCTTTTAAGCTGCATACCGCTCACTGCCGCATGCCCGGCATCCTCAATCAGAATTCCGTAAGTTACGTTGTCTTCTCCGTCTCCCGTCAGTGCTGTGTCTGTTCCGCTAAGCCATACATCAGACGGCACGTCAATCGTCTCATCCAGTGTCAGTTCTGCTGCCGTCACCTCCACGCGTACCTGACTTCTGCCTTCCAGAAAAGCGTTCAGTTCCGATGCGGTCGTTCCGTTAAATTCCACTGTCTCGTCAAAATCCAGCGCATCCTTTACCGCCACGAGCGACTCATTATATATTGCTTTCCAGTTATATTCCGGTGTATAAAAATCTGTCTTGTCGATACCGAGCACTTCTATTTTCTTTAACACCTGCAGATCAGCCATTTTATCCGCCGCATCTTCCGCGCTCATGCGTTCAAGCTCCGGCATATCGTAACGTGAGAGAATGCTTAACTTATCCTCGGAGAGAACTTTCAGTTCGTCCGTCTCCACATACACATCCGACTGTCCCGCTTCTGCATATGCAAGCTGATTGTCCGTAATAGCAAAACTCTTCTGTGCAATGGCAAGATCAGTTTCGCTCTGTGTCTCTTCTGTGTCCGCCGTTACTGCCGCATCCTCTGTCTGGCTTTCCGGCTTGCCGAAGGCTCCTGCCGCAACCGCAACCGAAAGTCCCAGATATACCGCAATCCCTGCTCCAACAGCTATCTTCCTCTTCATAAATGCTCCTTAATTCAATCCCAAAAATCCGTTCCAGAATTCCAGCGTTCTGAGCTTTAAGCCTTCTGTGCGCCAAGCATTCTGTGCCTTCTTTAATTTAAATCTTACCGTAAATGTGAGTCTGAGCGCAGAAAACAGGCATCGCATCGATGTCTTAAATGATTTCTCCGTTACAAATCCCTTGCGGCTGGTCACGTCATACTGCAGTACTTTCTTTTTGCGGTAGAATAACGCCGGTCTCGCTGCCGCCATCGGCACCACATTGTTTCCTTTTGCACGCAGGAAAAGTCCGTTCAACGTCAAAAGCCTCTTGATTTTTGAGATCTTGCTGTCTACATATTTGTAACTTTTCTCAAAGGTCGGATAGTCAAACGGAACATCCAGTGTATTTAATTCCTGTCCCCGGTAGCCCGCAGCCATCACGCTCTTGTGCAATGCCTCACCATCCTGCTCCATCAGCCAGCCCGGTCCTTTTAAGAAATCTTTGATTCCCTGCAGATACAGATCCACATTCTTATAGCGGTAGAATGTAACCTCCCGGAAGCAATGTCCAAGAATGGCACGATTCAGTTGTCTCGCCCCATACCACTGGCAATGGAACGAATTGTCAATCAACTGGTTTCTCATAATATAATACTCCAAGAACGAGGAATACTTGTTCTCAAACGGCTCATGCCATACGCAGATACCGTTCATGAGAATCAGTGTCTTCATATTGCGCAGACCGTATTCCAGATCATCTCCACGGATAAAGAGCGGCATCGGCAGATTTTCCGGTGTGACAATCTTCATCGGGAAACAGCAATACCACCACGCATTGAACTCTGTATATTCCTCGATCTCGTTATAGAGACAGTAGTCACACCTGCGCAGATCCAGATCATGTTTTAAGGATTTTAACCAGCCGCCGTTCCACGAAGCTCCTGACTCGACCTGAATTGCCTGCTTATCAAGACGCAGCATCGCTCCTCCAATAAAAGCATCTTCATACTCATCCTTCAGCAATGTGAGAATCTGGTAGGTCTTAACCAGTGCCTCCGGCTCAATCACAATATCATCATCCATCAGAAGAGCATGTGTGACACACAGTTCCTCGTTGTGTGTCATAATTTCAATCAGATCTCTGGTAAAACCACCTGCCCCACCTAGGTTGCGGTTCGGATTGATATGAATTTTATCACTGCTCAGACGCTCACGATCCAGCGACTGCCCATTATCTGCCACAAACACTTCCAAATGTCCATGCAGCGGAGAGGCAGGATTATTTAAAATAGTCTCATTTAAAATGCGGAGATTCTTCTCAATAAACGGTTCCCGTTTAAATGTACAGATGGCGATACCGATCTTGACATCGCGCACTTTTCCCTCTGCCACAGCAGCATGATAACTTCCACCCGCAAAGATGCTCCCATCTTCCAGTGCCGTAAGCATAAATGTATACATGCCTTTCGCGTCTGCAAACGTATACGGGAACTCTACCTCTGCTGCCTGCTCATTTTCCACGACCGTCTCGCTGACAACATGCGTCAGTACATCATCCTTGATCTTTTCCTTTGTCAAAAGAGTCACTCTGAACCTGCCGGACAATACCAGCTTTACGGACACATCGCCAATAACTGTATATTTCTTCCATTTTTCAATTGAAAAACCATTGAAATAAGTGTCAAACGTTACAACAGCACCTTTCTGCATCCGGATCTTCTTTTCCTCCGGCAGATATTCGATCTTTTTATTATTTTCAACCGCTGCCAGCGCTTTTTTCTCATTTTCAAAAAGTGTCTGCTCATCCGGAATATCTCCTGACACACTGCTGCATTCCTGTTCCGTCCTGAAATAAAGTTCCTTCTCAGTACATCTTCCTACTTCCGGGAATAAAATCTTCTGAATCTCCATATTACTCTCCTGCTTATTTCCACTCTGTCTCACACATTTTCGGTGTCTTTTAGTTCAGCTCTGCCTCGCATATTTCCAGTGCTGCAGCAATTACCTTATCCATATCATAGTACTTGTATCCGCCCAGACGTCCACCGAAGATCACCTTGTTCTCCTTGTCTGCCAGCTCCTTGTACTTCTGATATAACTCATTGTTCTTGTCATTATTGACCGGGTAATACGGCTCATCTCCCTTTTCCCATTCCTTGGAATATTCGCGGGAAATTACTGTTGTTGGCTGCTTGCCGAACTCAAAATGCTTGTGTTCAATGATTCTGGTGTACGGTACCTCCCGATCCGTATAGTTGACAACTGCATTTCCCTGATAGTTCTCGCAATCCAGCTCCTCTGTCTCAAAACGAACCGTCCGGTACTCAAGCACGCCAAGCTTAAATCCGTAGAACTCATCAATCATTCCGGTAAATACTGTCTTTGGTGCAATATCGGCATGCTCCTGAACAAATGTAAAATAGTCGGTATCCAAAAGCACATCAATACCATCGAGCATCTTCTCCACGATTGCCGTGTAACCTCCGATTGGAATTCCCTGATAGCGATCATTAAAATAGTTGTTATCATAGATGAAACGAAGCGGCAGTCTCTTGATGATGAATGCCGGAAGATCTTTGCAGTCACGTCCCCACTGTTTTTCGGTATATCCCTTTATCAGCTTCTCATAAACATCTGTTCCGACGAGTGAGAGCGCCTGTTCCTCCAGATTTTTCGGCTCTGTAATATGAAGTTCTGCAATCTGCTCCGCAATCTTCTTCTGTGCTTCCTCCGGTGTGCGGATGCCCCACATCTTACTGAATGTATTCATATTAAACGGCAGATTGTAGAGTTCATCTTTGTATACAGCAACCGGTGAATTGATATAATTGTTGAACTCCGCAAACTGGTTTACATAATCCCAGATTTTTTTGTCCGATGTGTGAAAAATGTGTGCGCCATATTTGTGAACATTGATTCCATGTACATTCTCACAATATACATTTCCGGCAATATGGCTTCTCTTGTCAATCACCAGACAAGTCTTCCCCTTCTTCTTTGCCTCATATGCAAATACTGCACCATATAAACCTGCACCAACTACAAGATAATCATAATTTGCTTTCATAGTTACTCTCCTTTTTCTCTTAAATACTGATTCCAGAACTCCATGGACGTCATCTCCGGGAATGCACTCCGGTATGCACTCTGCACTGCTGCATATTCCTTCTTCAACCGGAAGCCCAGCCGTAGCCACTCCCCCAGCAGTATAAATAGCTGTCTGACTTCCTTACCTGTATAAAAACCCAGTTGTGTGTCCGGATCATAAATCCAGACTTTTTTCTTCCTATAATAGCAATGCGGACTTTCTCCCGCCATGACAGGCACCGGTTTTCCCCGCCTCGCCGGCAGGAACCATCCGTTCAGTGAAAGAAGCTTTTTCTTATCAATATTGCTGGAATTACTTCGTCCGGCGAGAATATCGGCAAGCTGTGTATGTGCCCTGTCCGGAAGCTTCCCGCAAAACGTTTCCGAATAACGGTATCCTGCACGCATCAGTTCACCGTGAAGCTGCTCAGCATCCACATCCATCAGCCACTGCGGTCCCCGCAGATAATCCTCTACCGCCCTTGTCACAAGCCGGATATCCCGATAACGGTAGCGGAACAGATTCACCAATGTCCGTCTTATAACCATCGCAAACGCCTGACGGCTTGAGTACCCTGTAACATAAAGTCCATTGACAATCAACGCGTTGCGCACATCATAATATTCATTGACAGACGGTCGTTTCTGTTCAAATGCATCATGCCACACGCAGATTCCATTCATCCGTATGGGTTCTCTTCCGCTGCGCAGTCCGTACTCCACATCATCACAATGTAAAAACACCGGAAGTGGAAATCCCTTTTCCCGGATCACGGATATTGGGATACAACAATACCACCATGCATTGTAATCCGCACGCTCATCCTTCTCATTGCACCAGATATTCTCCGCTTCCCTCAGATCCAGACCTCTGTGAAGCGACCGGATCTTGCCATTCTGATAACTTCCCCCTGACTCCTGCTGTACAAATGTATAGTCGCTGCGAAGCATCGCACCGCCTACCATACGGTCTGTATGCTCTTCTTTTAGCAGCGAAAGCAATGTATAAGTTTTTTCAAGTGCCGACGGCTTGACCTCTACATCGTCATCCATCAACAGCACATGCGTAGCATGCCCCTCCCGCATCGTCTCGAGCATTCCTCTGGCAAAACCCGCGGCGCCGCCTGCATTTTTATTTGGACATATTTTAAGCCATGGTTCGCAGCGTTCTTCTCCCAACGTCCTTCCATTATCCGCCACAACCACGCGGATTTTATGACAGAGTACCGAAGTACGGTTCTCCCATAGTTGTTCCTTTATGAGTTTTAAGTTCCGCTCCAGATACTTTTCACGCCGATACGTGCAGATGGCAACTGTCAGCGAAATCTCCCGTAAAGGAGCCGCAGAAGTATCATAAGTACACTCCGAAATAACACATTGTCCGTCTTCTCCCGTCTCGATCTCCGCGTAGAACACACCACGCATCTGCGTTCCTTCTGTTTTATTCCAAAGTTCCAGTTCCACATTCTGTTCATCATCAGACTCTATTCTGCGCGCTGACAGAAGTTTTTTCTCACAACCGCCATCCGGCAGTCCGCTTACGCCATACAACCGCAGGATGCCGCTTCCCCGCATCCGTGCATGGAAACTCAGGTCCGGTATCGTCGTATAAAGCAGCCACTTTTCTATCGGGCATGCATTAAAATAGGTATCAAACCGGATCAGAGTATTCTCCCCTATCTGAATGCTCTGATCTGCGATCTGATACGCTCCCTTTAAACATCTGATATACAGTTTTTCTCTTGCACTTTCGCCCCCCTGTGGAAGCTCCATTCTCTGTATCTGCATCCACTTAAACCCCTTTTACGTACGCTTCCGTAACCTCCATGACTTCTCCGCTCTGTCTTAATTCTCCATGATCAATCCATGCTGCGTGCGTACACATTCTGCGGATATCCTCGATGGAATGTGATACCATAAGAAGTGTCGTTCCCGCCGACAGCATCTGTGTCATACGCTCTTTGCACTTCTCCTGAAACTTGAAATCTCCTACCGCCAATATCTCATCCACGATCAGAATATCCGGGCGCACCATCGTCGCAATTGAAAAACCGATGCGGGCCTGCATACCGGAAGAATAATTTTTAAGCGGCACATCCAGGAAATCCCACAATTCTGCGAAGTCCACAATCTCATCAAAATGTTCTTCCATGAACTTTCTGGAATGTCCAAGCAGCGTTCCGTTAAGAAAAATATTTTCCCGTGCAGTAAGTTCCATATCAAATCCGGCTCCCAGCTCAATCAGCGGCGCAATCGTTCCGTTGACTGTGACCGTCCCCTTATATGGGGTCAGAATCCCGCTGATCAGTTTTAACATGGTGGATTTTCCTGCTCCGTTTGTTCCGACCAGTCCCCACGCCTCGCCCGGTCGTATCTGGAGTGTTATATTTTTAAGTGCAAGAAACTCTTCAAACATCAGCTGACGCTTGACCAGTTTCACAAAATATTCTTTCAGATTATCGATCTTTTCGGTTGCCATATTAAACCGCACTGTAACATTCTCTAAATCGATGATATAATTTTCTTCCATACTGTTCCTCTTAAATATATAATATGAACTTATCCTGGCTCTTGCGGAATGTCAGAATTCCAAAAGCAAGGAATAGCAGTGATATGATACAACCCCTGGAGACAAGTGTCATGGAAGGCACTGTCCGCTCCAGCACGATCACACGGAACTGCTCAATATAGTAATACAACGGATTCAGATGTGTCACAATCCACCGAATCTTGTCCGGCAGCATCGTGACTGGATAGAAAATTGGTGTTGCATACATCCATGCCGTAAGGAATACATTGTAGATATAGCGGATATCCCGGAAAAATACGGATGCCTGTGCCAGAAACATACCCATTCCCAAAGAAAACACATAAATCTGAATCGCCACATACGGCAGCAGAATCAGATAAACGGAAAACTGTGTCCCTGTAATGAGCATGACCAATACCATGGCCCCGAGCGAAAATAAAAAATCCACCAGATCACTCGTCACCTTTGACAATGGGAAAATGTACTTGGGAACATAAACCTTCTTTAACAATGCTCCATTATCCGTTACTGAATAAATGGCATGTACGGTTGCATTATTCACATAATTGTAGATCGTCTGTCCGATAATCAGATACACCGGATAATGATCTATATCAAAACGAAAGATGCTGGAAAAAACAATTACCATTACCAGCATGATCATGAGCGGATTCAAGATACTCCAGAGATATCCCAGAAAGCTTCTGCGGTATTTCAGCTTCACATCCTTTGTTACCAGCTCGATCAGAAGATCACGGTATCCCATCCACCCCTGTTTTCTATATTTGTTCATCGTATATAAATAACCTTTCCATCCTATTCTGTATCCTGCCACAACACATTCAATATTATAGACTATTCGGGTTTTCTTGACAACTTAATTTGCTATTTTTCATCCTGCCAGAGCGGAATCAGCATATTGTCTGCAAGTTCTTCTCTCGGCAAAAAAGGAGCCAGATCCTCAAGCGGCGGACTTACCAGTCTGCCGTCTGGCAGACGTCTTGTCGCGCTCTTCGGTTCAAACTTCTGTTCTGTTGAAACAAATATTTCACAAATAGCGCATCCCTCCTGTATGAGTGTCTCGCTCACAGCACGCATCATATCTGCATTTGTATGCGCACTCCGGTAAGGATAGCCAAAAGCTGCCGCAATCTTTCCAAAATCAGGAAATGACAGATCACCACTCTCCGGTCCGATTCCTACCTTCTCTCTTTCTCCAAACAAATTGTTCTGCGTCTGGCGAATTGAGTGATAACCCTGATTATTAATCAAAAATATCTTTATCGGCAGCCGGTTGGTTAAAATCGTCTGCAGTTCCTGTAGATTCATCATGATGCTGCCATCGCCTTCCAGACATATCGTTGTCTTTCGGTTATAAGCAATACATGCACCTATAGCAGCCGGAAGTCCGTATCCCATGCTCGCCACCCCGCTATTGATCAAAAAGCGGGAATCTTTTCCTATTATATAGTTATGGCTTCCTACGACGCAGGCGCTTCCATTCGATACAACTGTCATACTGCTTTCCGGCAGACTGCTGCTTAAATATCTGACAAAAGCATAGACATTTGCGTATCTTCCATCCTCTTTCCACTGTCTCTCTGTCGTCACAGGATACTTTTGTTTCCATTCCGCACACCGGCTGCGCCATGCCATTTGCTTCTTAAGTACTTTCTCCTGTTCCATTACTTTTTTTTCTTCTTCACGACATAGCTCTGCCTCTTTCCGGTTCATTGCAGCAAGAAATTCACATGCGTCGGCACAGATCGGAAGTTCCACATGAAGCGTTGTCTTTTTCAATTCTGCCGGATCAATGTCCACCATGATAACATAAGCTTCTCTTGCCCAGCTCTTCCAGTTATAACCTACCTGACGGATCGACAGCCGGTTTCCAACCGCCAGAATCAGATCTGCATTCTGTACCGCGAAATTACCGGCACGATCACCCATGATACCGCCTCTTCCCACATAAAGCGGATGTGTATCCTCAATAAGGTCAATCGAATCCCAGCCTGTCACCACCGGCAGCTTCATCTGCTCCACAAATCTACGGAATTCTTCATAGCCTCCTGAAAGCCGAATTCCATTTCCTGCGTAAAAAACCGGTCGTTTCGCATGCTTAATCCGTTCTAACACCTCTTCGATGGTGTATTCTTCTATTGGCGTTCTACGCTCTGCATTTTCCTCTGCCGGATGATATCCGCGAAGATGTTCCGTCTCTATCACAAGTCCCTGAAAATCGACCGGAATGTCAACCCAGGAAGGTCCTCTTCTTCCTGTCGTGGCAAGATGATATGCTCTCTCCAGAATATACCGGATATCCTCCGGCTTCTCCAACATCACTGCATATTTACACATTGATGCTGCTGCCTTTGTAATATCAAACTCCTGATCGCCAACAGCCCGTATGGGCAGACCATTTGTAAACTGCTGCATATAACGCGCCGTCGTGTCATAACGCACCTGACCGGAAACAACAAGCATCGGTATAGAATCCAGCCAGCCGCCCAGCACCCCCGTAAGTGCGTTTGTCCCACCCGGACCTGTTGTCACACACACTGCAGCAATTCTGTTATTAACACGCGCATATGCTTCTGCTGCCATAGCGCATGCCTGTTCATGATGATTATAAGTGCAGTGAAGTCCTTCCTTATGACCAAGGGCATCATTCAGATGCATTGCCCCACCGCCAACCACCATAAAACAGTCTGTTATTCCTTTTTTTACCAGAAAATCCGCTACATAATCCGCTAATCTCTGTCTCATATTCTTCTCCTGCCAGCCATCACCTCTCAGCTTCTTACTTTCTGACAGCCTCTGCAATAATCTCCGCCATATAATCAATCATCTCATCCGTCATTCCTGGATATACACCAACCCAAAAAGTATCTCTCATGATACGGTCTGTGGTTTTAAGTTCCCCCACAATGCGATAACCGCTCTTTGCTGCGCGCATCTGGTCAAAACAAGGATGCTTCGTCAGATTCCCGGCAAACAACATTCTCGTCTGAATGCCATGCTCCTCTATATACGGCACAACCTTTGTTCTCTCCACCCCTTCTCTGCAGGTAATCAAAAAACCAAACCAGCTTGGGTCTGCTCCCTCTGTGGCCTCAGGCAGAATAATCCTATCCTGACAGTCAAGCAGTCCTGCACGTAACCGTTCAAAATTGTGGCGCCTGCGTGCTGTAAAGCCATCCATCTTATGCAGTTGCGCGCATCCAATTGCAGCCTGCATATCCGTAGCTTTTAAGTTATAACCAAAATGTGAATAGACATACTTGTGATCATATCCCTTCGGCAGTTCCCCGTATTGCCCATCAAATCGGTGCCCACACAGATTGTCCTGTCCGGACGCACACACACAGTCACGTCCCCAGTCCCTGAAAGAGCGCACACAGCGGTGAAGCAGTGGATTGTTTGTATAAACTGCGCCACCTTCTCCCATTGTCATATGATGCGGCGGATAAAAAGATGATGTTCCAATATCCCCGATCGTACCCGTCATCTGCTCTTTTCCCTTGTAATAGTAGGTACTTCCAAGTGCGTCACAATTATCCTCTATCAGCCAGAGTTCATGCCTGTCACAAAAATCACGAACCGCTGACAGATCAAAAGGATTACCGAGTGTATGTGCCGCCATGACCGCCTTTGTTTTATCAGAAAGCGCCTTCTCCAGCATACACACATCCATATTGTACTGTGGAATCGTCACATCAATAAACACCGGTACTGCCCCATATTGAATTGCCGGTGTCACGGTTGTCGGAAACCCTGCGGCCACTGTAATAATCTCATCTCCCGGCCTTATCTGCCGCTCCCCAAGAAGCGGTGATGTAAGTGCCATAAATGCCAGCAGATTGGCAGATGAACCCGAATTAACCAACGAACAGTATTTAACCCCCACATATTCTGCAAATTCTTTTTCAAACTGCGTGGTATATCTCCCGGATGTCAGCCAGAATTCCAATGCACTGTCCACCAGGCTGCACATCTCCTCATGATCATACACGCGCGAAGCATATGGAATCCGTTCTCCCGGTGCAAATGCATTTTTCTTTCCATGATACTTATCGCAATATGCCTCTACCATATTAAGAATTTCTTTTCTGGCTTCTTCCTCTGTCTTATGTTCAAACATCTTTCTACCCTGCATCTTTCTTATTCTGATCAATGATTCTGCCAAACCATCCACGGAGCACGATTTGACGCAATCATGCTCTCAAGCTGATCCTTTTCTCTCTTGGTATCCATACACTGCCAAAACCCGTCATGGCGGTAGGCATCCAATTCCCCATCGCTCACAAGCCGTGATATTGTCTCTTTTTCAAAAACAGTGTCATCTCCTTCGATATAATCAAAGATTCCCGGCTCCAATACCATATAGCCTGCATTGATTCTGGATCCGTCAACTTCTGTTTTTTCCCGGAAGGCTCGCACAGTCTCATCCGAGTGATCAATCTCAAGCACGCCAAAACGCTGCTCCACATGTACTGCTGTAAGCGTTGCAATCTTACCGTGCTTTTTATGGAACTCCAGTAATTCCGACATATTGATATCTGATACGCCGTCTCCGTACGTCATCATAAACGGCTCATCTCCCACATAAGGCTGAATCCGTTTGATGCGCCCTCCTGTCATGGTATTAAGTCCCGTATCAATTATCGTAACCGACCATGGCTCCGCAATATTATTATGCACAGTCAGTTTTCCATCATTCCGAAAGTCAATCGTGATGTCGCTGTTATAAAGATAATAGTCCGCAAACCATTCTTTAATAATATGCTGTTTATACCCTGCACAAATGATAAAATCATGAAATCCATAATAGGAATATTCTTTCATGATATGCCATAAAATAGGTTTGCCACCGATTTCAACCATTGGCTTTGGTTTTAAATGGCTTTCCTCACTGATCCGTGTTCCGAATCCCCCTGCCAGAATTACTACCTTCATTCATGTTCCCCGCCTTTATCTGTTTTTAAAAATCTGATACACCATTGCTCCGATCGGAAGAATCCGATATCCGGTTTTTCTGAGCATCGTTATGCTTTTCTTTCTGGTTGCAGCATAGATTCCCGGATAATGTTCTTTTAATCCAAGATCCCATTCCCTTAATTCTCTCTGTATCTCTTTCTGCCGCCCCATGCTGATATAAATCTGAAACTGATTTTCCACAACCTGCGCAATGCAGCGTTCAATATAATAAAGCGTTCCCTCCGTCAGTCCTTCCAATCCATCATAAAAAGAAAGCAGACTATTGAGCACACGCATATGCTGCTCGCGGTTTTTCTGCATACTCTTAATATCCATACTCTGCCCGTTTCTTCCAAGGCGGTACATGTAGATGAACTTCGGATAGAAATAAACTGTTTTCACATAAGGAATCGGATAGGTAATATACTCACAATCCACATAATAACAATGCTCATCAATGACAATGTCATACTCTTGCAGAATCCTGGTTCGAATCGTAAGGGCATGCATTTTTATCACATCTGTCACACCGCCCGCTGTAAGATCCACGGTACATCCATATTGCTCCCTGCTGGATGTGGCATGTTTTTCACTTAAAGTCTGCTCTGTTCCATCCTGAACACACAAAAAATCCGCTGCCACAACATCTGTGTCCACCTGTGCCAGCAATTCCACAAACGCCGGGAGTTCCTCTGTGTTCAGCCAGTCATCCCCGTCCACGACCTTAAAATATTTTCCTCTCGCATAACGGATTCCGTAATTGATACCGGACCCGTGTCCCCCGTTTTCCTTATTATATAGGAAATACGAACCCGGATATTTGTCGCAATAACGCTGCGCAATCGCCGCAGTCTTATCCTTTGATCCGTCATTGATAACTAACACTTCGATCCGTTCTAAAATTTCTGCGACCTCAAACGATGCCAGACAGCGTTCCAGATACTTTTCAACATTGTATGCCGGAATAACAATACTTAATATCTTTTCCATGATCCCCTCTCTCATCGCCGGAGCATTCTCCGGTAAATGATTTTCCTCACAAAATTTGGCTGCAGGGTGACACCCATCGTTAAAAGCAACGCCGTCAGATACTCTCTGCCACAAAGCCACCCCATTTTTTTCTGCTCCCGCCGGAAAGAAGCATACTGTCTGAAATAATCCTTTCCTCCGCGCCGTTCATAGACACTGTTGTTGTTGCGCATATGTACCAGCACCTCAGGCAGATTATAAAACTCCATTCCACGCACCAGCATGCGGCTCCACAGATCATAATCCTCCAACAGGGGCATATGTCTGTAATTTCCCGCAGCAAGAACCGCCTGTTTCCGGAACATGACCGTCATGTGATTTACCGGATTACGGTATTTCCCATAGCGCCGTATTTCTTCATTGGACTGCGGCATCTGTTTGCGTCTGCTGTAAGTCCCCTCATCATTAAATTCCTGCATCCATCCGCCACAGACAGCCACCGTGGGATGTGCCGTCATGTAATCATGCTGATGTCTGAATCTGTCATACACGGCTATATCATCTGTGTCCATTCTTGCGATGAGCTCATGTGAGCATAATTCTACACCTTTGGCAAGTGCACGCCCGAGCTGCACATTCTCTTCAAAGGAATATGTCACAATCTGCGGATGCTTTTTCTTTAATTCAGAAATAGCCTGTTCCAGTCCTTCCGTCAGTGGTCCATCCTCCATCAGCACCACTTCATCCGGAACAAGTGACTGGTTGAATACGCTCTCCATCGCCTCTTGCAGATACTCTGGTTTTTCTTTTTTATATACTGACATTAGTACCGAAAATCCCATTCCGCTCTTCCCATCTTCAAAATCTCTTTTTACTCCTTCAGTGCCGTCTGCTGCGTTTCATCCACGCCCTCGGTGTTCTCCTTCTGGAAGAGAATCTTGAACGTCAGCAGCATAATCTTGACGTCGAGCCACAGGGAATAGTTCTCAATGTATGTGATGTCAAACTTCAGCTTGTCATACGGCGTGGTATTGTATTTTCCATATACCTGCGCGTATCCGGTCAGTCCGGCCTTCACCTTGGTGCGGAGCATGAACTCCGGAATCTCCTCGGCATACTGATCTGCGATCACCTTGCGCTCCGGTCTCGGTCCTACCATGGACATATCGCCCTTTAAGATGTTAAACAACTGCGGCAGTTCATCAAAATGAATATTGCGGATGATCTTTCCGACCGGCGTCACACGCTTGTCGCCCTTTGCCGCAAGTCTGGCACCGTTTTTCTCGGAATCCATGCTCATGCTGCGGAACTTGTAGATCATAAACGGCTTCTCATCCCTGGTCAGACGCTCCTGCTTGTAGAACACCGGACCTCCGTCGTACAGCTTGACCGCCATTGCAATGATTAACATGAACGGCGATGCGATCACAATACCAATCAGTGACAGCATAATGTCGCAGGTTCTCTTGATGATACGCTGATCGATCGACAGTCCCTGATTGCGTGACAGCAGCAGCGGCGTGTCAAACAGATGGATGTCATCCGCCCCGCGGAAAATAATGTCCGAGATCTTCGGTGTGACATAGGTCCGGATCGATTCCTGGTAACAGAACTTCATAATCTGGTTTCTCGCCTGTGCCGGCAGATCACAGAGCACCACCGCATTGTATTCGCGGATCATCGGATAAAGCTTCTCATGACCAATCTCATAGCTGACCGATCCGCAGATATTGTACTTGTCGCGGCGCGTATTGATCTTCGAGATCAGCTCGTCCGGCGCATAATGCCCGTAGATCACGAGCATCTGCCGCGGCGGATACAGCTTGGTGTAGAGTTTTCTTATGATGTAGATCCACGGCAGGATGAAGACTGTCTCAACTGCCATGACGCCAAGCATAGGTGCCGGCTCCACATAATCACGGCAGATCAGACAGAGTTCCAGATATCCGACGATCCCACTCAGTAAAATGGATAAAATATGGGACAATGCAATATCCGTCATCCGCATATAACCGATATTATACCCGCCAAATACCTTCGTAAAAAAGAAGATCACCAGCACATACAGTCCGACGACCGCCCAGTTTCCACGGCGCCAGAAACCAAACTGCTCCTCGTAAACACTGTACCAGATGTAGCCAAAGCAGACTCCCTCCACCAGCAGTGTGATCAGATTCGCTCCGTAATTTAATAGATGCTTATATTGCTCTCTTAATCTCATTCAGTTAGATTCCTTTGCTATTATTCCCTAAAGTATATCACATATGAACCGGCTATGCCATAGCAGTCGTATCCGGCGCTCTCCATCAACGTCTGATCGTCATAATCCGCTTCCAGGATCACACAGTTGCTGTTATACTTTTCCGCCATGGCAATCTGGTTGTCGACTGCCGCCGGCACCGCCACAATGCTTGCACAGTCCTCGATAAACTGCTTCTCTGTCTCATCTTCGGTCACAGTATCCTGTGCGATCATCCGCTCGATCAAATCCTCTCCGTAGAGCAGATTCACCGAGGCGTCCAGTTCGCGGATCTGTGCGCAGACCGCACGCGGCGCAATCATATTCTGTATGCTTCTGCCGGACTCCCGCAGCGCATCGTCGAGTTCTGCAATCTCATGCTCCACATGGTACGCATTCTCCGGCACGGCAAGCTTTGGCGCCGCAAACTGAAAACTCATACTAACCGCCACGAGCGCCGCACACACCAGCACGCCGAGCGCTCCCGTCGACACATGCTTTGTCCCCACCGCAAGCTCCGTCACCGGGATTGCAACCGCGACCGCCGGAAGCAGCAGGAAAAACATTTTCCAATAAGACGTCTCCATCCAGAAGGTGCTGATGTCATTGTATCCGAACGGATTCCCCACAAGTACCAGCATACACGCGGCGTAGGCCGTATACATGCGGCACCCACGGCTAAGCCGCTTCCACTCTGCCATCAGAAAGAGAAGCGCTGTGAGAGTCAGTACCAGACTGATGCCCCCGGTCCCGAACTGCCGGAATTCACTTTTTAACAGTTGATAGACTGCCTCCATCTCTCCACCTCTTTATCAGTGCCGCAGCCAGAGCCGCTCCCCACACAAATGTCACAAAAAAGAATCCTTTTTCATACAACAGCTGTCCCGCAGCCGCACTCACCACATAATACAGAATCACATACGGCTGTCCGAACGCCTCGATCTCCCGCAGCTGTTTCTTCTCACCCAGAACAAGGAGCACCGTAAGCGGGAGTTCTCCCAGGAAGAAAAGCGTCTCCCCGTTCCAGCAGTTCTGATATAATCCAAATGCCACAGACCAGTCTGTGATCAGCGAAACCGCATATAAAAGCCACACCACGATCTGGAAGCACCATTTTTTCTTCGTGTCGCGTTCAAACAAATATTCTGCCCACGCGGCATACACCGCCATATAAAACGGAAGTAAAAACACCGGCAGCAGAATACGGACAAACTTTGCCGGATGCAGATTGCTCATTCTGACATACACAGCATAGTAAGCCGCAACCGGCGCCACCTTCTGCGCATCAAGCGTTTCCTTCTCAAAGTCCATCATATCGGCACGGCTTTTCCCTGTCATGGCGTCATACTCATACAACGAATCCGTCATGTACATGGTCATGACCTGCTCCACCGTATGCTCCTCCGTCCGGTTCGCTGCAAATCCGCCCGCGACCGCAAGGATAAGCACTGCTGCAAGCACTGTAATAACCAGATTCGTTCTGTTTGTCCTCCGGATCAGATCCCGCATATGCCATCTGTAAATTATAACGCCTGCCGACAGGATTGTCAAAACAGCGAGCAGGACGCAAAAGACCCGCGTAAGCTTCGTCAGTGACCATTTTCCGTCGAGTGCGATCCGCACCAGTCCGTAAAACAGCGCCCAGATCGTAAGACTCCCCATCAGATACGCCGACCGGCGCTTCCGGTACTCCCTCTGCGGGAGCAGTCCGAACAGACACCCGGTCAGTATCGGAAGAACCAGCCACGTAAAAGCGAGTATTACTGTTTTCAGAATTGTAAGCATCGTCCGCGTTCCTCCTTACTCTCTCGCACACCGGTATACTTCATATCCGTCCACCGCGCCGACATAGGTGAGATCCAGCTGCTGCAGATATTCCGCAGAGTAATACTGGGTGTTGCGCACAAAAAAATCCACCTGGCGCTCTGCGAAAATCTCGTTCATAATCGATGCGTCAACCTCGACGCCCTTCACGAACAGGGAAACCGCCGTGCTGTGATCGTCATACTGCCCGTCCAGCGGAAGTTCTTCCGTATCTGTGAACATGTAGCGCGCCATCTCCGTATTGTTGACCGCCTCGATCACGGTCGGATCATACTGCCTTATGCTGCTGTACATCTCCTGATCGACAAGAATCACCGGATTCTCCTTCTCCGAAGCCTCCGCGATCAGTTCCGACGCCTCAATCACCCAGGAATCTATTTTGTACACATTTTCATCCGGAATGTACTTCACCAGACTGCTCCCGCACAGGAACACGATGCCAAGCACCACCACCCCGACGGCGAACTGCACTTCCCGCTTTGCCTTCCGGTTCATCAGACGCGCCAACAGATAGGCACACAGAAACTCTGCCGGAAGCAGCCAGTAAAAACGCATATAGCGGTCCTCCCACCCCATCTTCTCGATGATCGGGCGCATCAGAAACGGATTGTATACCGTCACCAGCAGCGTCAGAAACGGCCAGACAAACAAGTCTGTCAGCTTTCTGTCCTTTTTGTATACAAGGTACACCAGGCCTCCCAGATACGGTGCCAGATACAGCGCTCCGTTCCAATATTTCCAAAAATTCTGATAAAAGAAATCTATTTCCGCCATTCTTTTCCCTCAACCTACAAAAAGCTCATCACACCGGCAGCCAGACACGGCAGCACCGACAGCACCGCATACCCCCAGAATTTCAGCTTCTTCCAGCGAAGCAGCACCGGGAGAAGTCCGACACCTAAAAGCATTGGTATCATGAACACACCACTCATCGACATCGTTGCCCCAGCGAACCCAAAGACGCCAAGTATGATCCAGCACTGCTTTTTCTCCGTCTCTTCCGCTGCCAGCACAATGGCAAGCACCGCAAGCGGAAGATATACATTCGCCAGCATGGATTTAGACTCCGCCATGCGCGTCCACAGATAGTAGCCCGGAACCTCGCCCAGATTCCAGCACTGCACGCTGATGAGCGCACGGATGATTGCCGTCCACACTGTAACTGCGCGGTTTCCTTTTGAGAGCCGCAGGGCAATCTCATAGACCGCCAGATTGGCTGCCACGATCTCGATCACGCCCATAATCCGGTTGACCACCACCAGCGGATGCATGAAAAGAAGCTTCGCTAAAAACGCAACCAGCATGGAATAGCTGTCGTGCCAAGCCACCGCTTTTCCTACATAGACACCGGTATACGCATCGTACTGATACATGGTGTCCGTATAGAGCGCGTTGATTGCATTCCCGTTGTAATAACTGGTATCATAGCGGCTCACATACAACTGGTTACCCATGCCGTACCAGATCTGAACCACCAGCAGCACAACAAACAGCAGCAGCCACACATCGCATACAGGATACCGGATCATCCGGAATCCTCCTTTATTTTTCCCGGTTCTGACCAGATATACCACGCACAACGCAAGCACAAGCACAAACTCGCCGAGTGCTGTGTAAAAAAGCACATGAAACGCCACACCGCCCGCCTCAGCCAGAATATCCACAACGGAGAAAAGTCCGAGAAAAACCGCCATGCCGAGAAGCCACAAAAAACCCAGGTCTTCCTGCCGCTTCATAAGGCGGCAGACGCCCGCCCCCAATATCCAGAATATGCAACTTAACAGCGCCAATCCAATGACGATACCCAAAGCAGAATTCATACGTTTTTTCCTTTTTCTATTCTTTATGCCACTTTATAACTTCATATTTTCCGGTCTTGCACAAAACATCCATCTCATCCTCGAAACCATGTCCGGATTCCCAGTTCTGGAAAGTCTGTGCATCTGCCTTTGTGTTTGTAATCAGAATTGTAATATCCTTCTGCTCACCAATCTGTGTGTCTGCAAGCAATGCATCCAATTTCTCTTCTCCATACGTCAACACATAAACACTCTCATAACGGCCGAGTAACGGAAAGCACTCGTACCCTTCCGCATGCTCCCGGATCAGAAGCAGCCGATCCGTATCTGCTGCTTCAAGCGCCGCCTCAACCTGATCACTTACCCGCACTTCCGTATTCTTGTTATAATAAGTATACACCAGACTGCTGCCGATGAAAACTACCGCAAGTATGGAATATATCATTCTGATCCTGCGGGGTCTTTGGATTATCTCCGCCAAAAATCCCAACTCCATCACAATCACAAGAAACATCAGCGGATATGCCACCTTAAAATAGGGAAAACGGGTAGTCAGGACAATCAATGCACAATAGCCCGCCAGAAGCCATTCCAGCCAGACCAGCCGGGTATCTTTTTTCTCCGCTTTTCTAACGGCTTGAACAAGATTTATGACAAACAAAATGAAAAATCCCACCATCCACAATACATTTCCAAACACCGCACCGGCAAATCCCGAGACACTCTCCTTAATTGCCTGTGCCAGTGATGTTCCAGTTCCCGAAAGCTTTGAAAACAACCCCAGCACAGACATCGGATCAAGCAGAATGCCGATTCCAATTGCCAGAATGCCACAGATGACATAGCGTCTCATATTCTTTTTTCTCGCCTGCCCTGTCAGATTTTTCCCCAGCCAGACCAGTGTTGCAATACCAAGCACTGCCGCCCAGACTCCGGTTGTATAATGTGCAATATATCCCAGCGGATAGAGTATCAGCAGCCCCACAATATCCCGCCGCACGGCTTTTTCCATCCCATTCCGTATCGCCTGATATAATTTTAAGTGCACCAGCAAAAGTGCGAGTTGAAATGCCATGGCAAGCATATAAGCACGCAGATATGTACTTAAATCCAGACATCCCACCGAACACCCAAACAACAGACACACCATAAGTTTCCTTTTTGTATCCGCAGTAAAGTATCCGGCAATGCCATACAACAAAACCAATACCGCCACAAGTGCCGCTGCATTGACCAGAAAAGCACTCCATTTTGTTGCACTGATCCCGGGGAATATTGAGCCAGACAGATGCACCAGTTCATAATACAGATAGGAATTGGCATCATCCCCCATCGCGTTCAGGTAGACATCCCCCAGATGAAAGCGCTCATCCTCACGAATCGAGAACCATCCGCTGATCTGCTCTTTCCCATACCAGCCGCATTCTTCCGGTCTGGGATACGAAAAATAAGCGGCTCCCCGCCTGTTTTTTGCGAGATCCAATCCGAATGCTGTAATGTTTTGAATTGTCTGCGGTACAGAGTCCGTGAGAATCTCTTCTTCAAAATATGCACGGATTCGTCCGGTCGACAGCATCCATCCTTTATCCGTACTGTTCGCCATGCCATAGGTAACGACCTCATCCCCGACCAGATAACGGTCAATCGCCATATATCCTCCCGTAATAGCAAGAATCAATATAATCACTGCCAGCAGTGCCACACCATGCCTGATTTGCTTTTCATCTGTTTTCATATGTTTTCCCTTTATCCATAGTTTCTAGCGATTTTGTAACCGTTCAAGCCCTTTGTGCAACAGCTCCATCACGGTGTCGTTCCGGAAAAGGAGCAGACAGCCGAAATAGACCGCTGCCGCCGCCGCAATCAGAACAAACAGCATGACCGGCACCGTCCATGTCAGACGTTTCAGCAAAAACACCACAGCCGTCATCGCTGCCAGCGCCGCGCCCAGACTGATGACATAGTTCCTGCCGATCGCAAGGTGATAGCTGCATCTTGCATGCCACACCAGCACTGTGGTCACGGCGATCTCCGACAGAACGGATGCAATCGCGGCACCGCTCTGCTGCATGGACGGAATCAGCAGGAAGTTGACTGCTGCATTGATTACCGCCCCCGCAATCGTTGCGTGAAGAATTTTTTGTTCCTGCCCGGTTGCGATCAGCACGATGTGTCCCAGGAAATACGCCACCGAGAACACCAGCACCAGCACGCTCAAGATCCGCAGTGTTCCGATCGACGGCAGAAATGCCTCTCCGAACAGAAACGGCACGATATACTCTGCCGTAATGCCAATTCCAACCGTACACGGCAGTGCCAGAAGAAGCATAATCTTAAAACCCCGGCTGAGCAGTTCGTTGCATCTGTCATATTCTTTCTGCTTGTAGTGATAGCTGATGCGCGGATAAAAAACCGCCACAAGCGCGATCACCACCGTGTAGGTCATACGTACGATCTTCACCGGATTGGAATAATATCCCACGCACGTCTCCCCGTGGTAATATTCCAGCATGATGGTATCCAACATCGTGTAGATCTCCGTCGCGATCGTGGACGCCAGCAGGATCAGCACCGGCTTTAAATGCCTGCCCGGATGCAGACCCGCGTCCGGTTTTCCGATATATTTCCGCAGATTCCACGCATTTAGCAGGTTGTTTCCCGCCGTCGCCACGCAGAGGATAAAAGCGTAGATCACATAATCTTTTGCCTTCTTTACAAACAGAAGCATCGCCACAAACGAAAGAATTTTCACGATGATGCTTCTGGTCGCAATATAACTGTACTCCTCCATTCCCTGATAGAACCAGTCAATGTTAAAAATATTTAAAATCAGCATCAGACCCATGATCTGAAACAGCAGCTTCCGGTCCGCAAAATGCGGAAAATTGTCCACAAACACATAGTACGCCACAATGCACATCAGTGTCGCGGCAAGATTGATAAAAAACAGTTCCCAGAAGGTGCGGCTTCGCCCCTCCTTTGTCTCACCGCTCTGCGCGATCGCCTTTACGCCGTAGGTCGGAATCCCGAGCGACGCAATCAGCACAAAATATGCCACAATCGTGTTGGCATACCCGACGCGTCCCACGCCCGCCGGAAGAAGAACTCTCGAGATATAGGAAGTGGTAATAAGCGGAAAAAGGGCCGTAAAGCCCTTATAGATCATATTAAATATAGAGTTTTTTACCAGTGATTTCTTCTCTGCCATACGTTCTTCCTCTATGATTCTGTCTATCCCAGCCGCCCGAGGCGGATCAGAAGTTCCCTCTTCCAATAAAACACATTCCGGTGCCAGACCCCGGTTTTACTGCTGCCGCACACGGTTCTGATACATTGCATTCCGGCGTAGCGCTTTGCCAGCCGGCGGAAATTCTCGTTGTATGCGTGATTGATATGCCCCGTCGAGTGATGGATCAGCGCCACGTCACAGACATAGACATTCCCGCCGTGCCATCTGGTATGCAGACAGCGCTCCACGCCGTACAGATGCCAGTTATCACACAGCTTTTCATCGAACGGATTCTTTTTGAAATGTGTCGTGTGCCCGCCGAAAAAACATTCATCCAGCGAATCGCACGCCCTCATCCCGGAAAATGCCTGCTCGCCGGCTGCGGCAAGTTCTCCTTCGCCGTGCTGTACTCCGGATAAAACGATTCCCTCGGCCTCGCCAAAGTACTTCTTCCTTCCCGGAATCGCCCCCGGCACAATCCCGGCAACACCCAGCAGATCCGCCTCCCCGGTCTGCGCCAGGTATCCGGCAAACCGCGCGAGCGTATCCTCCTTTGGAAGTTCGACGTCCTGGTGGGCGTAGATCACATACTCCGTCTCCACGCGCGCCGTCGCGGCATTCAGTGCAAGGCTGCACGATGCATACTGCCCGTGGCAATTGTCCATGCCGATCAGCTCATACCCGGTATTCTGTTTTGCAAGGGATGCCTGTAGCCTCTCGTATTGTTTCCTGTCGTTGTAGCAGCAGACGATCGTTATCTTATTTTTCATATTTTTTCATCAGACCGAGAAACGCCCGGTACGATTTGGTGATCTGTGTATAGTAAAAAATCTTGGCGTCGCATACATCGCTATACAGCTTCCTTGTCGTCACAGCCTCTTTATGAATGCAGATGACCTCCGGCGAATACAGCATCCGCAGTCCGCTCTTTGCCGCCAGATAGTAGAGAATCTCCTCCTCCGCATACAAAAAGGTGCCTTCCCAGAAGCCATCATACACTTTGAAGAAATCTCTTGAAAACACAAGGCAGCATCCGTGGAGCAGCACTCCCTCGCGCTCCTCGCCGACTCTGCTGTCCGCCGCTACCGCCTCGCCGTCCACCTCGCGGGTCGCTCCGGTGCTCCGCGACAGATCGCCTCCATTCTTCTTCCCCAAAAGCAGCCTGGACATCCGGTAGCTCATCGCCCGGATCCAGGATGATACGATCTGCTTTCGCATATAGTTCAAGGTATAACTGCGCTTCTCCGCCACCGGGTTAAAGTGCTGCGTGCGGGTCGCGTCCACAACATCCGCGCCCAGTATCGCATACGGCTTTCTGTCGTAGATCTCAAACAGGCGCTCACAAAAATCCGGCTGTTCAAACAGGATGTCGCTGTTTGCAGCGACGATCAGATCCGGATCATAGTGCTCTCTCGCATAGCGGATGCCTAGATTGTTCCCTCTGGCAAATCCGAGATTCTCTCCCGACGCGATCACGCGCACCCGTTTTTCATCGATAAAATGCTCCACAAGCCACTCCTCGCTCCCGTTTCCGGAACCGTTGTCCACGATGACAATGTGCATGTTTTTCCAGGTCTGCGTCGAAAGGATCGACTCTGCACATGCGGCGGCTTCCTCGTATGTTTTGTAATTTAAGATGACATAGCAAATCGTTCTCATCGGCACTGTCTCCCTGAATTCTTATGCGCCCGAGTATCTGGTCTTCGTGCCAAGGATAATGCGGACATACGGGGTGATGGAACGCACGATTGCCGTTCCGAGTCCAAAATACTTGTGCAGGAAATGGAACCAGTCCCGGAACGGCAGTCCCTTTCTGCTCTCCTTGAGCTTCATGCGCTGCATCCTTGGCAGTGACTCGTCCTGCCAGGTTCCCTTTAGGCTGCCGTCGTTGCACTGCCCGATGAACTTCGGGAAAATACGGATCTCATATCCCATCCGGCTGATGGCGAGTCCGTAATCAAAGTCACCGATACTGTGCTGATAAAACGGGTCAATCGACACTTTCATGAAAATGTCATGCGGAATGACCGCGCAGTTCGCGTTAAACGTGTCAAAACAGATGTCCTGCGCCTCTGGGCCGTATTTTTTGTACTTGATGCCCTTGACGTACTTGATGCCGCCGTAGCTCATCCTGCCGTCATCCCCACACATCGCCCCGACCATGACCTTATCCGGCGCAAACAATGGAAGCATCTCGTCAAAAATGCCCGGCACAAACTTCGTGTCGTCGTTCATCAGCATATAATACTCGTAATCGGGATGCACCTTTTTGGCGTGCTCGATCGCCTCATACATGCCACGGTTCCAGAACAGTCCGCCGTCGCCGTTGATTAAATCGATCTCATACGGCATCGCCGCCAGCATCTCATCCGTGCCGTCCGTGCTGCCGTCATTGACAATCACATAATCAAAGGTGACATTTTTGTTCTGCCCGAGCAGCTCCATACTCTGCCTGGTCAGCTCTCTTCGGTTATAACAGGTAAATATCGCTAATACTTTCATCTGATTCTCTCCACGTTCTGCACTCTGTGTCTTGCTGCGCAATCCTATATTTGACCGATATAGTTTCTGCGAAACACAATGTGATAGATATGTTTTAACAGGTTCGGCTCCGATTCATGCAGCAGCGCCCGCTTCATCAGCCGGTGTACCTCGGGACGCTCCGCCACCTCATCCGGGAATTCCGTGACCGCGTGATCCGTCGCCAGATGGTGGTCAAAGACCGGTTCCCTGCTCTCTCCACAGTGAACGCCGCTTCCGTCCCATCCCTCGTTGCTCACCAGCGAGCGCAGCGGTGAGAGGATGTAGCCGTCCCGTTTAAAATTCGTCCAGTACCAGCGGATCGCCCAGGAATTCGTCCCCGCATCCGTCTGCTGGTCCTTCATAATCTTATAGAAATTGTAAGTGTTATCGTAATTAAAGCGGCGGCGCAGCTTTGCATCCTCTTTCATCCGCGTCCAGTCGCTGCATGTCGCATCAAAATGCCGCCAACGGTCTGCCCAGGTCGCCCATGACCAGCTTGTCCCGGTCAGCGTGTGAAAATAGGATTCACACGGCAGTGTGACCGTATCCGCAAAATGGGAAAAACCGGTCACGCCGGTCACCTTGGGATTCTTCTCGTAGCGCGAGAGCGCATCATTCATAAACCGCAGGAAATAGCGGTTCGTCACAAGATCATCCTCCAGAACGATCACGGTACCATAGCGCTCTATGATCTCCGTCACACCCTCGATCACGTTTCTGGCAAGCCCGTAATTTTCCTCCCGCGCAATCAGCGTCACTTTGAAAAAGCCGCCTGCCTGCGCCACGTAGTCGCGGATTTCCTGTACTTTGCCCCGATCCGCCTCTTTTTTTGCCGCGTCGGAGAACACGAACAGTTCCGTGTCCTGCGCCAGTTCATTTTTCGCCAGCGCTTCTATGGTGCGTCTGGTGTGCTCCGGTCTGTTGTAGGTAAATAAAATCACCGGCGCCGTTTTTTTCTCAGCCATGTCTCTCCTCCTGCCGATGTCCGTCTACTCCTGCTCTCTCGCCCATTCCACGTATGCTTCTATGCCGTCGGAAAGTGCCATGTGTTTCTCATATCCCAGCTTTTTCAACAGGGAGATATCCGCTCTCCAGTTGCGCGGGTCGCCCTCCTTGACCATGCCGTTAAAGGATACGACGTCCGCATCCGCGCCCAGCTTTCCGGCATAGATCTCCGCCAGCTCGCGGATCGATACTTCCTCCCCGTTCGCGACATTGATGACGTTCTCCGGTCCGTCATAGGCAAGGATCAGTTCGATCGCACGTACAATATCGGAGACATGAATGAAATCTCGCGTCTCCTCGCCGGTTCCGAACAGTTCGATTCTTCCGGTGTTCTGATATTTCTGATAGATGTCCCACAGCAGCTGCTTGCGCAGTCCGTTGCCGTAAGCAGAAAAAATACGGATGCTGCGGATGCGATAGCCGTGAATCCGGTTGTAATACTCGCAGAGCTCCTCCGCCATGTGCTTGTGCAGCCCATAGGGGGACATCGGCGCCGCAGCGTCTGACTCGCGCACCGGAAGCTGTCTCGGATTGCCGTAGATTCCGGCACTCGAGAGGAAAATGATCTGCGGTCTTTTTTCAAATGACTTCAATGCCAGAAGCAGCTGATAGAGACTGTGCAGATTGCCATCGAGATCTGCCATCGGATTGACCACCGAAGCCCCGACATTGGCGCTTCCCGCGCAGTGCAGAATCACATCCGGCTGCACGCCGGTAAAGATCGCCGCCATCTCCGCGGACTCCTGCGACATGTTGCACTGATAGTAGGCCATGGTGTCACCCGGCTGCCTGTCTCCACAGTAATTTGCCGCCAGATCCAGTCCTGTGATCTCGTATTCTTTTTCAAAATATTCCTTTGCGTGTCTCCCGATAAATCCGTTGACACCGGTTATCACCATTTTCTTCATATTCATCCTCCGGCACAAGGCCATCTTCCATTACACGAAAATCTTCTCCAATGCCTTCGCGTACTCTCCCGCCTCGCGGTACATGTTTGCCATTCCCGCCATCATATCTCCTGCAAAATATGCAGCTTCTTCCGGCCGGTCTGCCCTCTCTGCCGTCTCCACGATCAGATCTGCCAGTGCATCCGGATCGTGCGGATCAAAGAGTGTGCATTTTTCATTCTTCTGCTCTCTGTGTACCGGAATGTCCGACAACAGCACTGCCTTATCTAACACCTTGGCGTCCTCCAGCACCGTTCCCCAGCCTTCGCAGAGGGACGGCTGCACGATAAAGGCGGCATTTTTCATAATACAAAGCTGCTCCGTGCGCTCCACAAAGCCCAAAAGCCGGATGCTTCCCGCCACCGGTTCAGTCTCCATGATCGCTTTTAGCTCATTGATGTATTCCGGGTTGCGGTAGTCTTCCAGATTGCCGGTAAACACAAAATCATAATCCGCGAGAAGTCCCCGCTTTTTGATGCGCTCGATCGCGCGCACCGCGACCACATGATTCTTGTGCTTCCAGAACTGGTTCGGCAGATAGACGTACTTTTTATGCAGTCCGAATTTGTCCGCCACCCCGCGCTCTAACTCCGGCGTGATCGTGCGCAGTTCCGGCTCTATATAGGAGACAAAATGCACCACCTGCGTCCTGCATTTGTGTTCCGGATAAAAACGCTCCAGATCATGGCGTGCATCCTCACTGCTTAATACCAGCGTATTCGGAAGTTCTGTCATCTTCCGGTCCGTGACGTCCTTGCGCGCCAGTTCCTCCGGCTGGAAGAATTCCGGCAGCGTCTTGTGCTGGAAATCCGGAATCCAGAAAATGCCGCGTGAGGCAAACAGACTGCCGATCTTGTTGAGTTCCAGCGCGTAGCAGTATTTCACGCCATGCAGCCAGATCAGATTCATCTCGTAGAGCGCCAGCTTTGCCTTGTTCGTTCCGTCGTAGATATGCAGGTCGATGCGGTTCCCAAAGCAGGTAAAAATATCCGCATGTGCGGAGTCGATCAATACCACAATACGGTATTCCTTTTTTATCTTCTCACTCTCCAGACAGCTGAATATGATATTTTTTAAGTAGTACAAACCGCCGATCCATCCGCGGTTTCCAAGTCCGTTGAACAATATTTTTTTCATCTGACAGCCTTTCCCATCACATAGCAGAGAGCATCGATACAGCCCTTTGCCACCTCTTCAAATGCAAATGCATGCGCGCGCTCGTAGCTGCGCGTTCCCATCTCCTTAAGACGGTTTTCGTCCGCAAAAATCTGATCGATCTTCTCTGCAAACGCATGTGTATCCTCCGGGTCGACGATGTAGCCGTTCTCCCCCTCCGCCACCAGGTCAAACGCACCGTCGGCGTACTTTGAGGAGATCACCGGAAGCGACGCACACATCGCCTCTAAGATCACGAGTCCGAAACAATCCTCTCTGGTCGGCAGGATGAAGACATCCGCGTTGTGGTACAGTTCGCGCAGCGGCTCCCCCTCCACATATCCTAAAAAGCGGATACGGTCGGTAATTCCAAGCTTTCCCGCCTGTTCCGTAAGAAGCTCCCGCTCCTGTCCCTCGCCAACAATCGTAAGGTGAATGTCCTCGCTCGTCTCTGCCAGCGCCGGAAGCAGAAGGTCCAGCCCCTTTCTCTGGATCAGGCTTCCCACATACAGAAGTTCCCTTCCGCTGTAGTCTTCCTTTTCGCGCAGATATTTCTGAATGTCGACCGTCAGATAGGAGAGAAAACATTTCTTCTCATCCGCCCCGTATGCAATCTGCGCCTGCTTCGATGCGGTGCTGCTCGCCACGAACGCCGCCGCACGCTTTATGATGTAACTCCGGGAAAGCCGCTGCACCTTCCCGATATTTTTTTCTGAATTCAAGGTTCCATCCGTCCAGCTGATGAATGGAATCCGCTTTTTTCTGCACCAATGTACCGCTCTAAGGATCGTCGGGTTGTATTCCATGGCAAATACAAGATCCGGCTTTATTTCCGCCAGCAGCTTCTCCACGCCGACCGGAAGGAACACATACCGGTCGTCAAAACGCTTGCGGATAATCAGTGTCTTTGATTTCAAGAAATGGTAATGGCTCAGTTCCGCCAGTTCCACACTCCATTTGCGGTTCTCCATGCCCGCCCCGGAAAAAATGATATGAAATTCATACTCCGGATAATGCTTCTGCAGATATGCAAAAAAGTCCACCCGGTACGGCGACGGAATGTTCGTGATAAATACAGCTTTTATCATTTTGATATATCCTCATAAATCCTGATCAGTTTCTGGTAATTGTCCTCCGGGCGAAGACGCTCGGCATAAAAGGCTCTGGCGTTCTTTTTGAGCACCGACAGATCCATCGCATCAAACGCGCTGATCTTGTCTGCGAGATCCTCCGCGGAATTGTAGGTAAACTTCACACCGGTAATGCCGTCCTGCACCATGCCGTCCATGTTTCCGACTCTTCCCGCAATCACCGGCACGCCGTAGGAGTACGCCTCCGCGATCGTCATCGCAAACGCCTCGTAGCACTGCGATGTCATGATGACCGCCTTCGCCTGATAGAACTTCTCCGACATCTCGTCCTTCTGCAGATAGCCCAGAAACTTTACATTCTCCATATGATGTTCCCTGACATAGCGCTGCATCTCTTCCATCATCGGCCCGTTTCCCGCCACATACAGCTTCTTGTCCGGCAGTTTTTCAAAGGCTCTGACTGCAATATCGATTCCCTTTAAGGCTTCCACGCGCCCGGCAAACAGGAAATATTCTTCGTCCGAGCGCACCTCGTTCGGCACGATCTCCTCCGCGAAAGTAAAATTCGGCTTGATGTAAACCCGTTCCGGATTCACGATCTCTTTCTTTGTATCCAGCGATTCCAACAGCTTCTTCCGGTTGAACTCGGTCAGACAGATAAAATTCACCCTGCGGTATGTCCCCACAAACCGGTGAATCTGCAGGATGGCGGCGCTGACAAAAGACTGCAGCTTGCTGTTCCGGTAGCACTTGTGCCGGATGGCGCAGCCCATTCCGTGCTGCACACACTCCTCGCAGATCACATTGTCCCGGAAAAAAGATCCCGCCGGACAGAGCATGCGGAAATTATGCAGCGTCTGCACCACCGGCACCTTGCAGCGGAATGCTGCGTAAAAGACGGACGGGCTGACCATCGTCAGCGTGTTGTGTACATGCACGATGTCGATCTGGTTCTCCCGGATCAACTTTTTTACCTCGCGGTAAGTCTTAAGCGAGAACACCGCGGTAAACGGCAGGAACAGCTTTCCCACAATGCCCTTCTTCGCCAGCTCGCTGTTGGAGCGGTAGTACGTGTAGACCTTGTGTCCGTGTTCCTCGAGCAGGCGCTTTTCATTGCGCACCACCACATCTTCCCCGCCCGGGATCTGATAAAAATTGTGTATCTGTAAAATGCGATAATTCTTCATAGACTTCCTCATTCCGCCGCACATACATCATCCCGCTTCTTCTCCAGCAGATCCGGATAGAGCAGAATTCCGCACAGCAACACAAACGGATTCATAAAACCATTCATGATAAACTGTTCCAGCACACCGTAAAGTGCAAACGCCGCGATCATGACCAGTTCTTTGTAATAGCCGCCGCGGTAAAGCCGAAACAGCGTTTTCGTCACACACCACAGGAAAAACAGCGCCACAATCGCACCACAGTACAGGAACACAAACATGTACGTGTTGTCAATCAGCCCGTAATACTGTCCGTAAAACAGCTCCTGCGCCCGCGGGATCAGTGAGACTCCCTGTGTCTTATAATAGCTGCTCATGATATAGATTCTTCCCGACACCAGATGGTTTAAAAGACGCATCACAGAATTGCCGCCATCGTAGAACAGCATCGTGCACAGACTGAATACCGCACCGACCGGAACTGACAGCGCGAGAACCACCTTCCACCGGTCCTTTGCAATCTTTTCAAAAATAATCAGTGCCCAGACAAAGAAAAAGACTGCGATTCCCGTTCTGCAGTAGGTAAATTTGTAGAACAAAAGCGCGGTTGCCGATGTTCCGGCGAACCACCAGACATTCAGTTTTTTATAATTATAATATAGCAGTAGCAGCAATGTCAAAAAGACCGCAAGAAACGCCGTGTTCGGCTCATTCATGGCAAAGCTGTACACCGGAATCTCCACGTAGCTGCTGTCCGGCGTCGTTTTGTAACCAATATCAAAGACCCCGAACGTTGACCCGATCACCAGCATAGCCAGACAGAAGACCCGGATGTACACCGCCATCTGAATCATCAGCTCGAACCTGCAGTTCTTCATGGCAATGATCGTCATGAAAAGCAGCAGCCACGTATTTTGCTTCGTAATCACGGAGAGCCCGAGTCCAAGAGCCAGCAGCACCGCAATCCACGCAATCTCACGGAGCGTGTAGCGCGTGGTCACAATCTTGATCGCCCAGAAGCTCATGGCAAAGATAAAGAAAAATTTGTATATATTATCGCCGTGATCGTACGCCAGCGCTTTCATCAGGATATTGATCGCAAAATACCCGTAAAACGCCGCAACTCCCACGCTCTCCCAATCACTTGTCCGAAAAAATGTCTTGATTCTATCCATACCGTCCTTTCTGCCTTCCTGCTACCGCGCTATGATCCGATTCTGGAATACACCGCATATACGTCTTCGATCACAGCAATCTTTTCATATCCGTATTCCGTCAGATCCTCGGGGATCTGGTGAAAAGAAGTATTAAACACTATATATCTGCAGTTCTTATTTTTCGCAATCTCCGTGACACGCGCCACATCCGGATGCTCGCTGCTCATTTCCTCGTAGACCTGCTGTTCTTCCTCCCCGATGTTGGAGATAAAGCCCTCCGCATTTCTTCCGTACAGCAGACATGCGGCTGCGGAATATTGTCTGACACTGCATAAAAGCTCGTTCGGCACGATAAGCGTCTCCTGCCAGTCAACCAGCCGGCTCTGCACCAGATCCGCAATCTCAACCGCCGCCTGCGGCAGTTCGTACACATTCGACCGCTCCCCGTAAGTCTCCGCCGATAAAACCGGCTTCCCGGTCACGAAGATACAGACACATGCCACCGCCACCACGACAATGCGCAGTGCCTGCTTTCCAAGCCGGTACGCCATCCTTACCACCGCATAGGCGATCACGAACGTCCACGGAAGCATCCACAGCAGCCGCCAATACACCCCGCTTAAGAAGCGGGTTCCCACATATTTGTAGAACACCGGGTTGAAAAAGAAAATTCCCACCAGCACCGACGGCCAGAACAATCTGTGCCGCTCCTCCTTCCCCAGGAAGAAGCAGCAGACCAGCGCCGCCGCAAACAGCAGCAGATGGACGAGACCGGCACGTCCGCCGGTAAATTTTACAAATTCCCCCCACAAAGCCAGTACATAGCCCATTCTTTTACTCCTACATCAGGTAATATCCTAAAAAGATCACACACGGAACCGCTGCCAGCCAGATGGCAAGCGTCTTTCTCCAGTTCCTGTAATAGCAAAAATCCAGCACGCCATAGACGGCAAGCAGAACCGGCGCTGTCACGATACCAATTCCGGAAAGCATGCACGTGCCCACACCCGCCACATAGAGAAGCGGAATCCAGCGTTTCCACGCCTCTTTCTTCATGATCTGGTAAAACAGATAGAAAAACAGCGGAAGCGCGAAGCTTGCGCAGACTGCCTTTCCCTGCCAGATGCGCAGCAGAAGCATGGACGCCAGCGTGTGCGTCGACGTGTAGCCCGCAAGGTGAAGCACGGAGAGCACGATTCCGAAAAGAAATGTCTTCTCCCAGTCTCCGCCAAACAGCACCTGCCCGATCAGCAGATACAGGGCATAGCAGATCAGAATCAGGAAAAACGGCAGATACGCATGCGACAACGCCGCCGGCGCCATATTTCCCTCTTTGGCATGCATTGCGACAAACATCGCCCACGGCGAGGTCAGATCTTTACGTACCTCCCCGGTATCCCAGTACATGTAGTCTGCCGTGATCGGGTCCTCCCGGTACATGGTGTCATGTACGACCGCCGATACTTCCTCCGCCACAAAGCGTGAGTCGTCATCGTCGCTGTGCTCGTAACGCGCGGGGATATATGCCTGTAGCAGAATCAGAACCGCCACAAGAATCCCAAAGACAATCGTCCACGTTCCGTTTTTCCCATGCCCAGTTTTCTTCACGACTGCGCCGTCCGCCGTCCGCACAGTTGCATCCGCTGCCGCCGTCCCAACAGCCACGGCCCCCGCCCGGTGTCCCAGCCAGATGACAAATGACAGCACCGCAAGGATCTGCAGAATGATACGCCACAGCAGAAGTGCCTGCGTCAGTGTTTTCTGCATCATCACAAACGGCACCAGCACAAGCTGTGCTGTGGCGAGCATTGTCGCAAAGCCGAGCACCCAGGCGTGCAGAAGCTGACTGGCGCGCTCTCTTATTTTCAAAAAGTCCGTCCACAGAAGACCGATCCAGACCGGCACGAACACGAACATCCCAACCATATAGAGCAGGCTCTTACAGCTCATACACCAGAACTCCTTCAAGCACGATTCCCTGTACTGCCGCCTCATTCTTAAGACGATACAGTGTCTCGTTATTCACTCCGCCTCTTGCACACACAACAAAGTTCTTGTCACAGAGCTTTCCTGCCGCAAAAGCATCTGCGCTCTCTGCGACATTCGGGCTGTTGATGACAATGTATTCATAAGTATCCTGCATTTCTTTCACATAGGAAGCAAAACGCTCGTTCATGACCACGTCAAAATTCTTCTCCTCAGCCACATCTCTGCACAGTACGTCCAGATAGCTGTTCTGCGTCGTCGGTACCGGGCGGCTCTCGTCACCCAGAACATAACGGCTGATGGAATTGCCTGCTTCCTTGCCCTCCGGCTCCTTGACCAGATCGATGAGCAGGGTCTTCTTTTTCTCATTTGCAAAGCTCATGGCAAGCTTTAATCCGGCATCCTTTTTGAAATAACCGACCGGCATACAGTTCACACTCACGCCCTTGTGATCCGCTCCGCCCTGTTTTTCTTTTAAAAACAGCGCTAATTTCTTATATACTTCCTCTTCATTCGCTTTTCTGGTCTTCACGTCATCGATGACCGGAATATCCAGACATGCACGCACTTCCTCTGCGCTCTTCGGCTTCCGGTAGAGAATCAGCCAGAAAGTATACAGTGCTACCTCCGCAATGATTCCAAGCAGTGCACCCGCCGCGATTCCTTTTTTCACGCCGCCCTTGAAATCGTCCTCAGAGATAAAGTAATTCTCCGCTTTTCTGGTCTCGCTGTTCGGATACGGTGCGTCCAGCACGGTAAAGCAGGTCTCCCCGTCCGTGAGCTCGCTGCCCACCTGAAGTGTCGCATCAATGATCTCCTGTGTAAATGCAATGGCGCCGTCCTCATCGGCGATGCTGAACGTTCCGGTATCAATCGGATACTGCAGGTAGATCGTAACCATATCTCCCGCTTCGCCCTGCAGCACGTCGAAGATTCCCTGATACGTCTTATAGTCCAGATCGCATCCCGTCTTCTGCTGCACGCGTTCATACGCGCGGTAGCTCTGCGCCATCTTGATGACATTGTTCGCGCGCTCCGTGGAGGCACTGGTGCTGTAGTCTGCCACATACAGTGTGGCTGTCACCTGTTTTACATTTTCATATACACTCTGCTCGATAAAAGGCTTCAGAGATTTGTACTTGTAGCCGCCAAGCACCGCTGCGCACACTGCGGCACAGATCAGCGCCAGCCACCATTTGCGCAGATTGCACTGGATGATTTCCGCAATACTGTATTCCCTGTCTAAGCGATATTCCTGATTCATATGATTCTCCTTCCTTATTCTCCGCCCTTCTCAAAAACAACCTTGATCGTTTTTAAGATAATTTTTATGTCAAGACCGATGCTCCAGTTATCAATATACTGTACATCCAGCTTTACCACATCCTCAAAGTCCTTGATTTCATTTCTTCCGCTCACCTGCCAGAGTCCTGTAATACCCGGCTTCGCGCTTAAGCGGCGCTTCTGATGGGATTCATACTGCCGGAACTCATCCACTGTCGGCGGTCTTGTTCCAACGAGGCTCATATCTCCCTTTAACACATTGTAGAACTGCGGAAGTTCATCGATGCTGGTCTTGCGGATAAATTTGCCCACCTTTGTGATGCGCGGATCGTCTTTCATCTTGAACATGAAGCCGTTCATCTCGTTCTGGCTCTCCAACTCCTTCTTGCGCTCCTCCGCATCCTTGTACATGGAGCGGAACTTATAGATCTTGAAGAAGCGGCCGTTCTTTCCCACACGCTTCTGTGCGAAAAACAGCGGTCCCGGCGATTCGATCAGAAGCGGCGGCGCTAAAAATACCGTAACAACCGCGGTGATCGCCAGACCGACGATCGCTCCCGCGATATCCATCAGCCGCTTCACAAACAGCATCTTCCAGTCATAATACTGATTGGAAAACGTCACAACCGGAACATTTCCCATCATATTGAAATTCTTGTGATAATCGTCAAACCGTTTCAACAGCTCGATCGTGATATGCACGGTCGCTCCCATATCCTCGAACGCTTCCACCACTTTTGCCAGGGATTCCCCGGTATCGTACGGAACGTTTAAGAACACTTCGTCCACAATCTGTTCCTTCGCATACTGGAACATGGTGTCGTAAGTCGCCACGACCGGAATTCCCTCATACCAGGTTCCGATCTGGTTGTCGTCGATGATCGCAATGCCGGTCAGACGGTGCTCCCAGTCTTTTGCATTCTCGATCTCTGCAAGCGTATCCTTCACGCGGTCCGTCGTGGTGACAAGAAACAGCTGGTTCGTCCCCCGCTTGTTGCGGTAGATGTGCAGCAAATAATACTTGATCGCCGCGTGCGCCACGAAGAACAGCACCAGGTTCATCCCTGCGATACAGAAATATACGCCTCGGGAGGCATCCGCATTGTTATGCTGCAAAAAGATCGTCAGCGCTGTCACAAAAATCATGATGACGCTCGCCTCAAGCGCCGCCCAGAAATCCCTGGCAAGGTTGCGCCGGATAAAATTCTTCTCCAGATCCGAGAACAGCAGGATCAGCATGTAGATCACAAGCACAATGCCAAAGCTGTCCATCAGCTCGGACTTCATGTTCTGTACGGACACGTTCCGGTATAGAACCAGCCACAGATAGCCCCCACCGAAATAACTGATGACAAAGCAGATCAGATCCGCCAGAAGCAGCATGACTGTCTGAATCTTTTCTTTTGATTGGTACATAATAAACCCTCTCTTTTATCCCTCATAGATGCTTTCCCGGTTGCCCAGAGAAAAGTATATGCAAAAGCGCTGCTCCGGCGCCGCCTGCCACACACAATCAAAGCCGAACTCCGGATTTTCCACCCGACGGAGCTTAAACATCTCTGCCACATCCGCCCGCGCTCTTCTTGTAATCTCCGCCGCAAACTGCTCTCCGCCCGGCGCCGCCACCCGGATGTTGACCGGAAGGCATCTCCCGTCCCAGGTCTTTGCGAACGCCCATCCGGAACAGACCCTGCTGCCGTCCTGGCACTCCGCCCGGTCGATATGGTAGAGCAGCTTTCTCACGCGCAGATACGCCGACTCTCTCACAATCTCGCTGCCGTCCCCGGCTCCCGCTCCCTCAAGCAGCGCCGCAAACGGAATGATTCTGGTTCCCATCCGCCGCTGCATGCTGCGCACCGGAAACGCCCCAGCTCTTAAATACTCCTGAAAATGCACTTCCATCCGCGCAAAGCATTCTGTCTCTTCCTCCGTGAGACCGGCAGACTTCAGCCAGTCCGCAAGACTTTTTCCCTCTGCCTTAAAAATCTGGTAATAGGCATAATAGACTGCACGGTAGATCAGATATTTCTTCGGCACCGGAAACGGGAACGTCCACTCGTAATCGATGACGGTCCACGCGCTGTCCGCGGCGGCTTTCCCGCTCTCCACGAAAATATTGGAAAATATCATATCCACATCGCTGACTGCGGCGCAGGGTATTCCCTCCGGAAGCTTTCCCTCCCCGAATACCTCCGCAAACTCCGGCGTCCTGTCAAAGGGGATCTCTCCTCCGCTGCCGGACACACGGTCTGCATACGCCGCGACCATCTGTTCCACGGTCTCCCAGTCGCCGGCTGCCACCGCCTGTTCCATGAGATGCTGCAGATTGTCCCCCTGCACAAACGGCGACACGCTTCTGCATCCCCCCGGCACATCCTCTGTCGTACAGGGGCAGAAGGTGATGCGGCTGCCCGCGTATGCCGCGTCCAGCTGCTTTCCGAGTTCTTCCTGCCTGCGGATATGGTCTCCCGCCTGTATGGTACAGGCGTACTTATATACTTTTTTCTCTCCGGCTTCATCGGTTACTATATCCGTCCGGATACGGAACCGTTCCGCCCGCTCATTGGAATATTTTGAATAAATCGTTCGTTCCAAACGCGCTATCCCTCCTGCACGGCTTCGATCAAAAAGGAATTGGAGAACGTCTGAAATACGCCCTCCTCCAACAGGGAATCAAACATCACACGCTCGTTGAAGCATGCCACCCTGTCACGGTCATAATTGCTGCGCCCCTCGGCGAGTTCGCCTTTCTGCGGCAGCCACTCGTCCGAGTAGATCACGGACGGGAACTTATGGTCGGGATAGGGATAATAAAACGTCAGTCCCCCAAATCCCGCCTCCTGCAGCAGCCTTGTGTACTCTGCCCGGCTGTAGCTTCTGCCAAAGCGTCCAACCGCCGCCGCATCCGGATAACCGTCAATTCCGGTAAAATATCCGCCACAGTATTCTTCCTGACATCCCGCAAGATATTTCAACCCGATCCGGTTGGCGTCCGCCACGTAAAACTTTCCTCCCGGCGCAAGCAGCTCCCGTAACGCCGGAAGCTGTTTTTCCCAGCGGTAAAAATGACCGGCGATCAGGATCGCATCGAACCGCCCGTGCTCCGGAAGCAGTCTTCTTATGTCAAGCTTCTCCCTCTCCTGCGGTTCCATAAAGCGCTCTCTTAAAATCTTCTCCTGCAGTTCACTCTCCGCAAGCACTGTCACGCCGCCCGTCATTGCGAGCAGCTTTCCGGTCAGTGCCCCGCACTCCGGATTACATTCCAGAACCCGCATATCCTTATCAAACGGCAAAAAGCTCACCAGATTCTCCCGGATCTGCGACAAATGATACAGATACGGGTAAGATGCCCGCTGTTCGATGATGCCCGCATAATCTGCCTTACTATTCTGTTTTATGGTCTCATACAGTTCCTTCAGAACTTCCGCATCTGCCATAGGATTCTCTATTCCTCCACACGCTCCACGGTCGTCTCCGAATTCATATCATAGAAACCAACCGTATTCTTGTCCGATATGACCGTAACGCCCACCACATCATACAGCCGGTGGTACGCACGGAACTCGCCGCCCACGTAACCGGTACAGCTGATGGACAGCAGATACTCGCCGCCCTGCAGATCCATATTCTGTTTGAAGGAAGCCACATAGATCTCTCCTGCCCGCGCCAGCCCGACGCCGACCTTCTCGTACATGGTGTTCGTTCCCGTGACAGCGGTTCCCTGCACAGTCTTAAACGTATAGGTAAAAATCGGATTCTGAATATCGGTGTGAAACTGCACCTTTGAGCGGATAGTAAAAGACGTCCCCTTCTGGATACAGCTCGTATAGCTTCCGTACTCGTCAATCACCGCAAAATCAATGATTTCCGCTTCCCCGGTCCCGTATTCATTCACCTGCGGATTCAGCTCGTAGTTGGACTTCCACAGCTTCTTTGTCCCGTCTTCTTTCGCGTCCGCAAGCACCTGTCCGCTCGCAATATTCTGCGACTGATTTAACAGCACTTTCTTGTACAGGTTGATCGTGTCCTTGGGATTTCCCTCCGACAGCTTGACGCCCTTGTTTAGGAGGATCACGCGGTCACAGTATTTTGCCACACTGCTGATGTCGTGGCTGACAAAAATAATCGTCTTGCCCTCCGCCTTGAAATCCTCAAACTTTTTATAACATTTTGCCTGGAAAAACACGTCTCCGACCGACAGCGCCTCATCGACGATGAGGATCTCCGGATCAATGTTGATCGCCACCGCAAACGCCAGACGCACAAACATGCCGCTGGAATACGTCTTGCACGGCTGGTTTACAAATTCGCCGATATCCGCAAATTTCAAAATATCGTCCAGTCTTGCATCCATCTCCTCCCTGGAGAATCCCATCATCATGCCGTTGAGATATACGTTTTCGATGCCGGTGTATTCCATGTTAAAGCCCGCGCCAAGCTCCAGCAGCGCCGAGATTCTCCCGTCGATCTCGACCTCACCGCTTGTGGGTGAGAGCACGCCTGTGATAATTTTTAAGATGGTAGATTTGCCGGAGCCGTTCGTTCCGATGATTCCGACCGTCTCACCTTTTTTCACATCGAACGTGACATGGTCGAGTGCCCGATGTTCCTTGAATCTGCCTTTTCCCGCAAGTCCCAGCGCGTCAAACAGCCGTTCCGAGGGTCTGTTGTATAGCCGGTATACCTTGCTGACATCTTCTACCCTGATTGCTAACTCATCCATTCAGTTACAAATTCCTCTCTATAATACATCCGCGAAATGCGGTCGCAGCCTCTTGAACACGGTTGTTCCGAGAAACAGTATCACTGCCGTCACAACCCAGAAATATACGGTAATTCCCATATTCTCCCAGAATCCGATGTGATTGATCAGTGCGTTCCGGTATCCCGAAACAATGTAGTACATCGGATTGAGCTTTAACACGGCAATCGCCCAACCCGGTATCTGCACCATCGTCTCAAAGTTCCACATAATCGGCGTCACCCACATGCCAATCTGCAACAGGATTCCCACCACTTCTTTCATGTCGCGGAAAAATACCGTCACCGCACTCGTCGCATACACAAGCCCTGTCGCAAACAGAATCATACAGAAAGAATAATATACGACCTGAAGTGCATACCAGTCCGGCATATATCCCATACAGATGAAAAGCACAATCGTAAACGCCACAAAAAACAGATGCGTAAACAGCGCCGATATCATTTTTACCACTGGGAGCATATCGATCTGGAACACAACTTTTTTTACCAGATAGCTGTACTCCACCAGAACACCGGTGCCGCCGTTTAGCGCTTCCTGAAAATAAAACCACGGCACAAGTCCCGCCGTCAGCCACAGCACGAATGGAATCTCAATTCCGGTCCGAAGATCCGTCGCCTTGGAATTCAGTCCCTTCTCAAATACGAACCAGTACAAAAGCACCGTGATTACCGGCTGGACGAACGCCCAGACCACACCAAAGTAGGAGCCTGCAAACTTTTTCTTGATGTCATTTTTTGCCAGATTCCATACCAGGCTTCTACTTCCGATCAGATGATGAAGCAGTGATGTATCCTTTTTCTTTCCTGCCATCTATGTTCTCCTAATCTCTTTCTATCCCTCTGCAGGCGCATGTTTTTCCTTACTTTATGCCGTGCGCCGCCTTATATTCTGCGAAGCTTTTCTGCACTTTATCCTTGTCGGATAAGATCAGATCCGCCGCTGTCATTCCTTCCGGCATCGGCCATTCCACGCCGACCTCGGCATCATTCCACAGAATACCGCCCTCATCGTTCGGATGGTAGAAGTCCGTTACCTTGTAGCAGAACTCTGCCTCCTCCGACAGCACGATAAATCCGTGCGCAAAATTCTTCGGCACGAAAAACTGCTTCTTGTTCTCCGCGGAAAGCAGCACGCCGTACCATTTGCCGAACGTCTTCGATCCCTCTCTTAAATCCACCGCAACGTCAAACACCTCGCCGTTTACCACACGGACCAGCTTGTCCTGCGGATAATTGATCTGAAAATGAAGCCCGCGGAGCACGCCCTTTTTCGATGCTGACTGGTTGTCCTGCACGAACTGGCAGTCAATCCCCGCCTCCGCAAAATCGTTATAATTGTAAGTCTCCATAAAATATCCGCGCGCATCACCGAATACTGCCGGCTCGATGACCTTCAGTCCCTCAATGCCGTTGCAATTCTCTGTTACCTTGATCTTACCCATGTTCTATAATCCCTCCGCGATTTCCATCAGATATTTGCCGTAATCCGTCTTTAAGAGCGGCTGTGCCAGCTTGATGAGCTGGTCTCTGTCGATAAAACCACGCTTATACGCGATCTCCTCAATGCAGGAGATGTATAAGCCCTGACGTTTCTGGAATGCAGACACAAAATCTGCCGCGGCAAGCAGCATGTCGTGGTTTCCCGTATCCAGCCATGCGAATCCTCTTCCAAGCGTCTCCACGCTCAATGTTCCACGCTCCAGATAAGCGTTGTTGACAGAGGTGATCTCGATCTCCCCGCGTGCGGACGGCTTGACGTTTTTCGCAATCTCCACCACGTCGTTATCGTAAAAGTAAAGTCCCGGCACCGCGTAATTGGACTTCGGATGCTCCGGCTTTTCCTCGATGGACAGCGCCTTGCCGTTCTCATCGAATTCCACGACGCCGTACTCTCTCGGATCTCTGACATAATAGCCGAAGATCGTCGCTCCATGCTCTTTTTCCGTGCGCTCCGCTGCGCTCTTTAACACTTTGGAAAAGCTCTGTCCGTAGAAAATATTATCGCCGAGCACCAGTGCCACCGCATCATTTCCGATAAATTTTTCACCGATGATAAATGCGTCCGCGAGTCCTCTCGGCTGCTCCTGCACTGCATAGGAAAAACTCATGCCGAGCTGGCTTCCGTCTCCGAAAAGCTCCTCAAACACCGGCAGATCCCGCGGTGTGGAGATGATTAACACCTCGCGGATTCCCGCAAGCATCAACGTTGATAATGGATAGTAGATCATCGGCTTGTCATACACCGGCATGATCTGTTTTGAAATCGCTTTAGTCAGCGGATAAAGTCTGGTACCGGAGCCTCCGGCTAGTATTATTCCCTTCATCTGAAAAATCCTCCCATTTTATCCAATATACGCCACGTCCATTAACATTTGTAATGGACACAGCTTAATTTTTTCTTAATTTAAAACGCAAACAAGCAGTATCGCCCAAAAGGCGGTACTGCTGCCTGCATCAACTATCTGTTCTGATACATATCCTCATAATATTTCTGATAATCACCGCTGGTGACATTCTTCATCCAGTCCTCGTGCTCGAAAAACCACGCGATCGTCTTGCGGATGCCGTCCTCGAACTTTGTCTCCGGCTCCCAGCCTACCTCCGCCTTGATCTTGTCCGGTGCAATCGCATAGCGTCTGTCATGTCCCTTGCGGTCTGCCACATAAGTGATCAGATCTTTGCTTACCAGCTTTCTTCTCGGATCGTCCGCCGGAAGCATCTCCTGTAAGGTATCAATAATAATCTCAATAATCTGGATATTCTGTTTTTCGTTGTGTCCGCCAATGTTGTAAGTCTCACCGAGGCGTCCCTTTTCCTGCACCATATCGATGCCCTTCGCATGATCGTCGACATACAGCCAGTCACGCACATTCTTGCCGTCGCCGTACACCGGAAGCTTCTTGCCCTGCAGCGCATTGTTGATAATCAGCGGGATCAGCTTCTCCGGGAACTGATACGGTCCGTAATTGTTGGAACAGTTCGTGATGTTCGCCGGGAACTTGTAGGTATCAATGTATGCCTTTACCAACATATCTGAGGATGCCTTGCTGGCTGAATACGGGCTGTGTGGTGCGTACGGAGTCGTCTCATAAAAATAAGATCCGTCATCCTCCAGGGAGCCGTATACCTCATCCGTCGATACGTGTAAAAACTTCTTGTCCGCCTTAAATGTTCCGTCCGGAAGTTCCCATGCCGCCTTGGCGCAGTTTAACATCACTGCCGTTCCGAGCACGTTCGTCTTCACGAAGACCTCCGGATTCTTGATACTGCGGTCTACATGGCTCTCTGCAGCGAAGTGAACCACACGGTCAATGTTGTTCTCCGCGAAAATCTTCGCAATGGCTTCCTTATCCGTAATGTCCGCCCGAATAAACGTATAATTCGGATTGTTCTCAATGTCCTTCAGGTTCTCAAGGTTTCCCGCATACGTGAGGACATCCACATTGATGATGCGGATCGTATCTCCGTATTTGCGGAACATGTAGTGAATGTAATTGGAACCGATAAAACCGGCTCCCCCTGTTACCAGATAAGTTCTCATATTAACCTCCATTATCTCCAATGCTTTCTATCTCAATCCAGCACAACTTTGTTGCCATAAGTCTCTTCATTTTATCATAGATTCCGTTCCAGTACAAGCTTGTATACACAGACCGCCGTTTCACCTCTACCACCAGTCTGTCGGCATCTGCTCCTTAACCTCCGACAGCCGTACCACAACACAATCCTCCGTCACAAGAACCGATCCCTCTTCCGGGAAATCCTTCATCTGTCCCGCCAGTTCCACCGCGTGTCTCTTCTGCTCTTCCGTCGCATCCTCCCGCAGCACGTTCCCGGTATAAGCCTGTACAAAACCGCAAATACGGTGTGTCGCTCCGGTCGGGTTCTCCATACTGTAATCCCAGCCATAGAACGACCATCCATACATCTCGGTCCGTCTGCACCACTCCGGGAGATCTGCCTCCTGATAGCCCACAAACACCACCGGAAGCTGCGGCAGTTCCCCTCCGTCTGCCCCGGCGAGGCGCTCTAACAGCTGCTGGGTTTTCTGCTCATCCTCCCTGCAGCGTATCTCATCGGTCACGGCAAGGCGCAGATCATAGCCGGTCTGGACCGCAATCACAAGGCAGATGCACAATCTGCAGACGAGCAGCAGCCAGTAACCCGTACCGCGGTCTCTGCCGTTCCAGAGTTCCGCAAGCCGCTCCGTCACATACATTCCCAGGAACGCTCCCGCCACCGGAAGCGCAAACTGTGATCTCGTCACGATCATCTCTCCCATGTATGCCGTCAGAAGCAGCGGCGCAAGCACCAGTCCCGCCAGTCCAAGCAATGAATACCGGATTTTCTTCTTCTCCCACGGAAGTTCCTGTTTTTTCCGGCAGGCAAGCACACTTCCCGCCAGCACAAGCAGAAGCACCACGCCGCATCCGTAGAACGAAAAATTTCTGGGGCCATGGCCGAGCAGCAGATTTTTCAGCGTGCGCAGCACATTCTTGATACATGCGAGCGCAGGCAGTCTTCCCCAGCCCATCTGGCTGTCCATATAATCCGAAGACACCAGAAACGTGCTCATATACCAGTGATAGCACAGATACACCACACCGAAATGTATGATCATCCAGAGAATCTGCCGGCGATATCCGCCCTGCTCCCGCTCCGCAGTCAGCTCCGCCAGAAAGAAAACGAGGCACACTGCGATGTAGTAAACCGCCAGCGCCTGATACGATCCCAGACCGATAAATAACAGAACGCCCGCCGCAAAAGCCCGGAGCAGATTCGTTACGGTTCCGGCGCCGATCCCGCTCATCAGGAATGCCGCCTCAATCAACAGCAGCATTGCAAGCGCCACTTCCGCCTGCTGCAGGGAAAAATAAATCTGATAGCACCAGATGTTGGACGTCACATAGAGGAGCAGGAAAATCCAGTACCGGCTTTTCTTTTTCCCGGAGCGCTCATAAATGCCGAACGTCAGAAGATTGGCTCCCAGCCAGAAAAACAGGAAGAACAGGATCCCGCTTTTTATAACCTGATGTGTTCCAAGCCCCAGAAGGTGCTTGAGCCACGCCAGCTCCCACCGTCCGATCGCAAGCCATCCCAGACTGCTTCCCGGATGGTTGATTAACTCTTCCGTATCAATGCGGATGTTGCCGCAAAAAACAAGATAACCGAAACAGATCAGCATTGCCGCCATTGACGCAGCGAGCAGCCCCCAGTATTTCCTCACATAGTCACGCAAATCCCGCATTACAACACTCTTCATCTGTTCCGGTTATCCTTTCACTTTTCTGTCGGTATCTCTCTCAGCCCAAATGCTGCATATATTCATCCAGCGCGCTCTCCCAGTCAGCCATACGATAACCATCCGTCAGGCGCATCATGTAATTATCCAAAATGGAATACGCCGGTCTCTTCGCCGAAGCAGGATTCATCGCCGCATACTCCTCACTTGTCACATGTCTGACGCGGGTATTCTTCCCGGCACGCGCAAACACTGCCTCCGCAAATGCCGCCCAGTTGGTATCCCCCTCGCAGGTTGCATGGAACAGTCCGTAATTCTCCGTTGGTTCATAGTGATGAATCGCACGTGCAAGTTCCACTGCACTGGTCGGCGAACCGAGCTGATCGCATACCACGCTCACTTCCTCATGGTTCTCTGCGAGTCTCAACATCGTTTTGGCAAAATTTTTGCCGTCCCCGTACAGCCATGCCGTGCGGAAGATAAAATACTTTCTCGCGAACGCCTTCACGAAGCGTTCTCCCTCAAGCTTTGTTTTGCCGTATGCACTGACCGGTCCCGGCTCATCGAATTCCGTATACGGTCTCGTTCCGTTTCCGGCAAAGACATAATCCGTGGACACATGTATCAGCTTTGCGTCAACTTCCGCAGCAGCGATGGCCAGGTTGCGTGGACCGATCGCGTTAATGCGATACGCCGCATCCCACTGTGTCTCACAGGCATCCACATTCGTGTGCGCCGCACAGTTGATGATAACCTGCGGACGCTCGGCGCGGACAAGCGCCAGCACGGCATCCACATCGGCGATGTCAAGTGCTGTGACACCATCACCCTCCACCACATCTGTGTTGATAAACGTTACGTCTTCCTTTGCATACTCTGCGCGGATTGCGCGCCCCAGCTGACCGTTACAGCCGGTAACCAGTATCTTTTTCATCCGGTTTTCCTCTCTTACTCTTCTATTCTCCAAGTCCGTTTTCAATGGCATGCACAAGCGCTACAAGCGCTTCCTGTTCGTCTTCCCCCTCGCATACCAGTTCAATCTCATCGCCCGATTTGATGCATGCGCCGAGCACGCTCAACACGCTCTTGGCATTCGCAGTATTCTCGCGGTACCGGAATGTGATGTGTGATTTGAACTGCATCGCCTCCTTGCACAGGATTCCTGCCGGTCTAAGATGCAGCCCCGTTGGATTCTTGACTGTGACTTTCTGACTTACCATGCTCTCTTCCCTCCAATGAATAATTTTCCTAACAAAGTCTCTGTCTCTACAGCATAATGCGCGTAATCAGATCCGCAAGTCTCTTCGCTTCCTCGTCAATCACCTTCTGATCTTTCCCCTCAATCATAACGCGCACCAGAGGTTCGGTACCGGACGGCCGGATCAGCACGCGTCCCTCACCGTTAAACTTTTTCTCCAGTTCCGCGATTGCATCTGCAATCTCCGGATACTCCATAAAATGCTCTTTTTTGTGATTCGGCACCTTGGCATTGACAAGCGCCTGCGGCAGAACCTCCATGATCGCTGCCAGCTCTGACAACGGCTTTCCGGTGTCCACCATCACTTCCAGAAGATGCAGGGCGCTCAAAAGCCCGTCTCCGGTCGTATTGTCATCCAGGAAAATAACGTGTCCGGACTGCTCACCTCCGATATTGTATCCGTGTTCCCGCATGTTCTCCAGAACATACCGGTCTCCGACTTTTGTTTTCTCTACGTGGATTCCCTCTTTTTCTCCCATCAGAGTAAAGCCCAGGTTGCTCATGATCGTCACAACAATCGTATTCTTCTTCAATCTGCCCTTCTGCTTCATGTAGTTGCCGCAGATTGCCATCACCTGATCGCCGTCTACCAGATTGCCCTTTTCGTCAACCGCAAGCATACGATCCGCATCGCCGTCAAACGCGATACCAGCATCCGCCTTCTCGTACACAACGCGTGCCTTCAGCTCATCCATGTGGGTAGATCCGCAGTTCGCATTGATGTTGGTTCCGTCCGGGTCGGTGTGAATCGCCACCAGTTCCGCGCCAAGATCGCTGAGCGCCTTGACGGACGTGTAATACGACGCGCCCTCCGCGCAGTCCAACACGATCTTTTTGCCGTGCAGATCGACCGGAACACATTTTTCCATAAATTTCACGTATTCATCCTTCAGATCAAAGCGGTATTCGATCTTTCCCACCCCGGATCCGATCGGAAGTACCACGTCCTTCATGTTGTTGCGGATCAGCGCTTCAATCTCATCCTCCAGTGCATCGGAAAGCTTGTAGCCCTCGCCGTTGAAGAACTTGATTCCGTTAAATTCCATCGGATTGTGCGATGCCGAGATCACAACACCCGCATCTACTTTATGCTTTCTTGTCAGATAGGCAATCGCCGGTGTCGGCATAACCCCCACAAAAATGGCATTTGCGCCCACGGAGCAGATTCCCGCCATCAACGCGCTGGCAAGCATTCCTCCCGATATTCTGGTATCGCATCCGACAATGATTGTCGCCTGATGTTCCGTCTCTTTCGTCAGCACATACGCGCCTGCCTGCCCAAGCTTGGTTGCCAGTTCGATCGTCAGTTCCGATCCCGCCACGCCGCGCACGCCATCCGTGCCAAACATTCTAGCCATGTTCTATTTCCTCCATGTTTTCACTTTTTTACGGATTGTTGCTGCTTCTCTCCGCATCACTTCCAGCTGCACCGTTCTCAGTGGCTGTCTTATCCGTTTTATCGGTTTTATCCGACTTGTCAGCCGCATCGCCGGCAGCGGCGGTGCCGGCTGTATCGTTCGTCTTGCTCTCACTGTCTGTCGTATCCGTATTATCCGAAGTACCCGTTTCGGCGGTGTTGTGGTCGGTAATTGTCACCGGCAGTGTCACTGTTCCAGTCACCCAGCAGTGCTCCTGCTCCAGCGTGATCTCCACATTCAGGTGATGCTCGCCCGCTCCAAGGTTGGATGCGTCCGCTGTTCCGATAATATCTTTTGCAGAGATTCCCGCAAGCTCGCTCTCCGCTCCGCTGATCTCTACCGCGACCGTGCTCTCCATGTAATTTGCATTGTAACCGTCGCGCACATTCTGAATGGTAAAGTTTGCCACTGGCACCTCGTAAGTCGCCTTGACAACCGGCTCCACCTTCGCGGTCACCTCTACTTTTGCATCCGAGTTCAGCACAAGTGCCGTTTGACTCGGCAGATAGGAACTGATATCCACCGTTGTGGTCAGATCCTCGGTGATACCGGAAATGTCCAGCACCTCCTGCGGAATGGTGATCTTGCTGACGGTATTGAGCGTTGCCGCCTCGCCCTTGATACGCACATTATCCAGGCTGCTTTCCACGCCGGTAAGCACATAGCCGTCCGCCGGTTCGCCCTTCGCCTCAAACTCCAGCGGCACATCCTTGGTATTTAAGATCTGTGCCGAAATATTGACTGTGGACAGACTGAGTGTCAGCTTTGTCGTGTCGATCACGTTGCCGTCGGCATCATATAACACCGGCACAACGGAATCCGTCACATCCGTGGACATACCTTCCACATTGATCGTCGCCACCGCCGTATCAATCTGGCTGACGATGGATGCCGGTCCCGAAACCTTTAACAGGTTGGAGCCCACGATCTGTACCGTGCCGAGTGCACAGCCGTCCATCACGGTTCCCTTGGTTGCCGCCGTAATCGCCTTCTGGCAGGTGCCGCGGTCTTCCAGCGCCACTTCCAGATAGAGCTGTTTGGAGACGACGGAGACTTTATTGCTATACCGCTTCGCGGTGATCGTCACCGGCACGCGGTAAATTCCGCTTCCCTCATCGTACTCAATATTCTCCATGTCCGCCGTTGCGGAAAAATCGGCATTGGATAATTCATCGTGCACGCTGCGCGCAGCCGACACGCGGAATGACACTACGTTGCTGCTGTCCAGCGGTTCATAATATTTGTTCTGCGATGTGATATAGTCCGTATTCTCCGCTACAACATTGGTGGTATAGGTCTTTGACGTCGTCGGATCGTCAATGTTAATCACGACTACCCACAGCACAACCGCCAGTATGACCGCCAGTATTTTGAGGCTAAAATTATTTGTTATCGTTTTTCCGAGCCGTTTTAGCATCTTTCAGCCTCCTCTTCCACAATGCAATCTTCGATAATTCCCGTTCCCGCCTCTGGATGTACGTCAGCTTGTTCTTCAGAAACTCGGCATCTACATTGCGGTAAAGTTCACCGCCGAGCGCAATCGACACTCTTCCGGTCTCCTCTGACACAACGATTGTCAGGGAATCGCTCACCTCGCTGATTCCGACAGCCGCACGGTGTCTCGTTCCCAGATCCTTGCTGATCGACAGGGAATCCGTAAGCGGCAGGTAACAGGTCGCCGCCACGACTCTGTCCCCGCGCACAATCACGGCGCCGTCATGGAGCGGTGTGTTTTTTTCAAAAATATTGATCAGAAGCTGGCTTGTCAGAATACCGTCCACCGCGATTCCGGTGCGCTCATATTCCGAGAGAACAATCTCATCCTCCACCACAATCAGGGCTCCGGTCTTCACCTTTCCCATCTCGTAGCACGCCTTGACCATTTCATTAATGGTCTTATCCGAGAACTTCCCCGTATCCTCCTTTGAGGAATCAAAGGAAAACAGGAACGCCAGAACGTTTTTCCGTCCGAGATTCTCAAGCGCCTTGCGCATCTCCGGCTGGAAGATTACAACCAGAGCTATCACCAGGACGTTTAACGTATTCCTTGCAATCCAGATGATCGTGTTCATCTGGAACAATGCTGCCAACAGAACGAAGAGCAGAATCACCATCAAACCGCGCAGCAGCATCCATGCTCTGGTATTCTTGATCCACACCAGCATATAGTAGATCAGAAACGCTATGATTATGATCTCCACGATATCTGTTATGGAGATTTTTGGAAGATTCATATAAAGAGACGCTTTCTGCCAGAAAGCATCGAGGGTAGCTAACATGTTCTGCACGCGGTCCACTTCCTTAATCTAATAATTCTTCGTCGATATCCATCTCTTCCGCAAAACGCTTCTTCGTGAGACGTTCCTTTTCGTCCTTCCCGCTGAAACGCTTTACCTGCTTGTTGGTGCCGGATACCACAGCCTTCGGCACTGCTTTTACATAGTAGTAATATTCATCATCCTCAAACTGTAACCGCTCCGTTCTCGAGTAATCCAGGTTAAAGAACAGGAACTGTATCACAAATGCAATCAGAAGTGAAATCACATTGCCGACCAGCACGCTCACCGTCTTACCGGAAATTCCAAGCAGCATATAGCCCGCAATCAAACCGATTGTCTCGAACAGAATACCGGATGCAATCGCAATCTGCCATGCATTCGCGATAGACATTCTGCGGATCAGATATACAATAATCAGCGTCACAGCCATGATGCCGAGCACGAGGTACATTTCCTTGTTGCCGAGAAGCTGGTTTAACGCCACCACGATCTTGGAATTCGCCTCCGCACTCTCCTCCGCCGCACCGCCGAGCAGCTTTTCATTCTGCCGGACTCCGTCGAGGAAAAAGTAAACCACCGTACCGCAGATCACTGCAAATACAGAATATGCCTCCTCCAGCAGTCCCATTCCAACCGGAATCACATACGGGATATTCAGCCGGAAGCAGATCGGCGTCAGCAATACGCCCATTCCCTGTCTGGGAGCAAAACGAAAATAGATAAAATAGATCAGCACAAACAGAAGAAGTGCGACCAGACATACCTCAATCGATAATGCATACATATCCGCCAGTATGACGACCGCCGCAATAAAGATCGTGCCGCCCACAGGCAGGATGGCACAGAGCAGTCCTAAAATCAGCGCCACCAGTGTGGAGCTGACCAGTTCCATGTAGCCGATGTTCCTGTCAATCGTCATCAGCGCCGCAAACGCCACGATAAACTTGACGATCGGTGTAATGTACACTTCGTATTTTCCGTAGAAGCGCACCAGTTTTTCTTTGAGTTCCAATAAGGTTGTCATTCCATGCCTCCCGCTCTAATCCCAGTCTTTATGATCGGATGTCCGGAGGCGTTCTTCCCTCTCATACATCTGATTCACCTTTTTCAGGTTGTTGTAATACTTCTTCACCTTGCGGCGTCCCTCTGTGTATTTCATGTTAAATATTACCCACGTGGCTCCGAGGTAAATCACCATAAACACCAGATACGGCACTACCGCTGTCATGACAAGCCCCTGGATATCGAACTTGTTCAGCTTTGCAAGCAGCTCTTCCGTCGCATACAGCCCCCACATTCCCATCAGAAGCCCGTAGCAGATGGTTCCTGTCACGAAGCTCCCCAGCAGACGCATGGAAACATAATCTTTTCTCGCATACTGCGTCATCGGCTTACACTGTTTCCCGTCATTTGTATCAAACTGTGCCATCTTAATCAGGTGGCGCAATCGTTCTTCATTTACCATACAGTAGTTATCCTTTCTCCGCCCTGCCGTTCCAGCCTGCGCAGGGCAAAATTGCACGCAATTATGCATTCTTTTTTTATTATAACACAGCACTATTTATTTTCAAAGCAAAAAACAGAGCCCGATACCCAGGCCCTGTTGATTCTCTTGGTATTATTTGAGAAAACGCATGCGGTTTTTATCCCGCTCTGTCTCCTGCGGCTGCGGCGGCTCCGGCTTATGAATCGACTCTGCAAGCGCGTTCGCCATATTGTTCTTGCACTTCTCGCAAAATCTTCCCGTGCGGATCGGCTTGCCGCAGGTCTCACAGACAATGCCGTCTGCTCCTGCCACGGAAAGTGACAGACGCTCCTCACGAATCCACTGCCGGATCTGCTTCACCGACACATCCAGCTCCTCAGCGACCGTCTCCACACTTGAATTCGGATTCTCCTCCAGGAAAGCCTTTACCTCCTGGAACTTCTCCTCAAGCTTTTTCTGACACGCCGGACAAAGCGGCGCTCCCCCCATATAGTTAAACAGGCGTCCACAGCTCCTGCAATTTCTCACTTCCATACTTCTCAATCCTCCTGAATTCCCCTGTCAAAATCCCGCACCGATGCTGACGCAAATATAATAGATCCGCTCTGCGCCGCCCTTCAGCAGGACCTCCGAAACGGTATCTATCGTAGTTCCCGTCGTATAAATATCATCCACCAGTAATATTTTCTTATATTTTACTATATCCGCTGCTAATTGAAAAGCATTTTTTAAATTTGCCGCTCTTTGTCCGCCATTTAACTCCTTCTGCGGCACCGTGTTGCGCACACGGCGCACAAGCCCGGCGTCCACAGGAATCCCCAGTTCCCTGCCAAGCGCCCGCGCGAATGTCTCGGCCTGATTGTATCCGCGCCGCCGCTTTTTCCACCGGTACATAGGCACCGGAACGATCACTTCGATTTGATTTTTAAAAACCCAGTCCTGATAAAGCGCTGCCGCCTCCCTCGCATAATACGCCGCATATTCGCGCCGGTTTGCATATTTAAACCGGTACATGGACTGCCGGATATTTCCCTGATACACAAACACGGCTTTTCCCTGGCAGTACGCATGCCTGCGCTTTCCGCAGTCCAGACAGAATTCCGTCCGCTCATCATCCAGCGGTTTGCCGCAGCGCTTGCACACCGGTTCCACGGCAAGCCGCACAGCCTCCGCACACCTTCTGCACGGAACACATTCCGGCACCGTCACGCGGTCGCAGATCGGACATCTCGGTGGATAAACGAGGTCAGCAATCGTCTCCGCCACCCGCCGCAGTCCACGTCCTGTTTTTTCTTTTCCTGTTGCCAAATCAGCCTGCATTGCATTTCCCGCTCTCCCCGGTCATCTGATTCCGCTTTATCCTAGCATGTCCGCCCCTTTTTTGCCATAAACATTTTCTTAATTTTTTCTTTCTTTATTTTAAGGAACGGTTGACGAATATACTTTTCCTCATTATAATTTTATCTATTAAAAGCATTAAAGCTTTAATGCAATAAAGGAGGAGATGCTTATGAAAAAAGCACACAAACTAGTTTCGGCAGTATTAGTCTCCACGATGGTCTTATCCATGACCGCGTGCGGCAGTGGAGAAAAAACGTATAAGGTAGGTATCCTGCAGCAGCTGGAGCATCCGGCACTGGATCAGGCAACGCAGGGATTTCAGGATGCCCTGACCAAACTGATGGGCGATTCCGTCACCTTCGATGTGCAGAACGCACAGGGCGAGCAGGCGAACTGTTCCAGCATTGCCACCACCTTTGTCTCCAACAATTACGATCTGATCCTCGCCAATGCGACGACCGCCCTGCAGGCTTCCGCGGCGGCCACCAGCACGATCCCGGTACTCGGAACCTCCGTGACGGACTACGCAACCGCGCTCGACATTGACGACTGGACCGGCGCCACCGGAAAAAATATTTCCGGCACCTCCGATCTGGCTCCGTTAGACCAGCAGGAAGATATGCTCGTGGAACTGTTTCCAGACGCCAAGAATGTCGGCATCCTCTACTGTTCCGCAGAACCGAACTCCGTGTACCAGGCAACGGAATTCGGAAAGTATCTGGATGAGGACGGAATCTCCCACAAGGAGTACACCGTGGCAGATTCCAACGACATCGCCTCTGTCGTACAGAGTGCTGTCAGCGAAGTAGACGTCATCTACATTCCGACCGACAACACCATGGCAGGCAACACCGAAGCGATCGACAACATCACACGCCCGGCAGGCATTCCCGTCATCGCCGGCGAAGAAGGAATCTGTTCCGGCTGCGGCGTTGCGACGCTCTCCATCAGCTATTACGACATCGGCTACAAAGCGGGCGAGATGGCTTATGACATTCTGGTAAACGGCAAAGATATATCCACAATGGATATTGAATATGCCCCGAATGTCACCAAAGAGTACAATGCCGCGATCTGTTCCGATTTAGGCATCACGGTTCCGGATGATTACGTGGCAATTGATGCCGAATAATATTTTTCCTTACAAGGGGGTTTTTCCTGATGAATTATTTTATGTCGCTTGACCCGCTTGCCCTCTTCCGTTCCATGCCCGGCGCTTTCGCCCAGGGCATGGTCTGGGGACTGATGGCACTCGGCGTCTATATCACCTACCGTCTGTTGGATTTTGCGGATCTGACCGTGGACGGTTCTCTTGCAACCGGAGGTGCGGTTGCCGTCATGCTGATCCGCGGAGGTATGAGTCCGTGGGCAGCACTTATTTTTGCCTTTCTGGCAGGCATGGCCGCCGGTTTCATCACCGGTATCCTACATACCGCTCTCGGCATTCCGGGCATTCTGGCAAGCATTTTAACCCAGATTTCCCTGTATTCCATCAACCTGAACATCATGGGCTGTTCCAACCAGGCCGTCAGTGTTGACAAGTACCCTCTGGTGGTCTCGCTCCGCTACCTGTCCGACTCCAACAGCACCCGTGTACAGATTTTTGCGACATGCATCCTGTTCTGTTTTGCAATCGTTGCGATTCTCTATTGGTATTTCGGCACGGAGCAGGGACATGCCATCCGCGCAACCGGATGTAATCAGCAGATGGCGCGTGCGCAGGGAATCAACACCAACCTTCACACCGTCATTGCGCTCATGATCTCCAACGGTCTGGTCGGTCTCTCCGGCGGTCTGTACGCCCAGTATCAGGGTGCGGCAGATGTCAACATGGGGCGCGGCGCCATCGTCATCGGTCTTGCTGCTGTCATTATCGGAGAAGTTATTTTCGGCAGACTCTGCGCCGGGAAGAATCTCGCTTTCGCCTACACGCTGTTTTCCGTAATCGGCGGAGCGATCATCTATTATATTGTAATGAATGTGGTTTTATGGTTAAAGCTTCCTTCCGACGATCTGAAGCTTTTCTCCGCGATCGTTGTGGCAGTATTCCTTGCCATTCCTTATCTGAAATCCACACGCAAAGGAAAGGAGCGGTAACACCATGGCAGAAATGTTAAAAATAGACAATATCAAGAAAACGTTTAATCCGGGCACCATCAACGAGAAAGTGGCATTAAACGGCGTGAACCTCTCTCTCGAGGAGGGCGATTTCGTCACCGTGATCGGCGGAAACGGCGCCGGAAAATCCACCACCTTAAACGCCATCGCAGGCGTGTGGCCGGTGGATTCCGGAAAAATCTATATCGGCGGCGATGATGTGACACGCCTTTCCGAGTACAAGCGCGCCAAATATCTCGGACGCGTCTTTCAGGATCCTATGACCGGCACCGCGACGACGATGTCGATCGAGGAAAATATGGCGATCGCCGCCAGACGCGGACAGAGCCGCGGGCTCTCCTGGGGCATTACGAAAAAGGAGCGCGACGTCTACCGTGAGATGCTTGCCACGTTAGATCTCGGTCTGGAAGACCGGCTTTCCAGCAAAGTAGGGCTGTTGTCCGGCGGTCAGCGCCAGGCAATCACGCTGCTCATGGCTTCCATCCAGAAGCCGAGGCTTCTGCTTTTAGACGAGCACACCGCAGCGCTCGATCCGAAGACAGCAACCAAAGTGCTTGAGATTTCCGACAAGATCATTGCCGATCACCACCTGACTGCCATGATGGTCACACACAACATGAAGGACGCCATCATGCACGGCAACCGCCTCATCATGATGCATGAAGGCCGGGTCATCTTAAACATTGCCGGGGAAGAGAAGAAGAAGCTGACGGTGGAAGATCTCCTCCATCAGTTTGAGAAGGTCAGCGGCGAGGAGTTTGCAAACGATAAAGCGCTGCTGTCGTAACCGCAGGAAAGAGGCATAACGCGGTCGCAGGATATTTCGGGAGGAGAAGCTGTCCGGATGAAGTGAGCGCAGGCGGAAGCCTTTTGTGTTTCAGGATGTAACGGGCACAATCCCTTCTAATCGCAAAATCGTGTATTTCTAATCCGTGCGGCCGTTGCCTTTGCGATGATCCGTGTCTTTCCAAGTTTGGAGCACCCCCGCGGAAGCTGTCCTCAAGCTACAGACAATTTTAGGACTTTTGTGCAGCACTTACCTGCACTCTAAGCATAAAACATAACCGCGCGAAGCCGATGTCTGAGTCGGCATCTGCCCTATTTTCAATAGCAGATGCCGGCGAGTTCCGGTTCGCGCGGTTTTATGATGTCTATGCGTGAGTGCAGTTAGTGCTGCCAGAAAGTCCGCTCATTGTCTGCTGCTTGACGGACAGCTTCCGTGGGGTGTTCAAACGTGGCAAAGACACGGAACCTAAGACAACGATCGCACGGAAGAAATACGGGATTTTGCTCCAAAGAAGGGACTGTGCCGTTGCATCCTGAAACAAAGGGGCTTCTCGCCTGCATTCGTTTTCCCCGGATATCTTCTTCTCCCAAAATATTCCACGGCAGTGTTATGCCTCCTTCAGGCGGTCACACAGCCCGCTGTATCGTTTTTGCTGCGACGTGTTCTGCACCATCTGCTCAAACGTCACCTCATTGCCGACCAGCGTCACACATTTCCGAGCGCGGGTGACCGCTGTGTACAGCAGATTCCGGTTCATAAGCATCGACGGTCCGGACAAAAGCGGAATGACGACCGCCGGGTATTCGCTTCCCTGCGATTTATGTATGGTAATCGCGTACGCCAGTTCCAGTTCATCCAGCAGTTTGTATGGATATTCCACCATTCTGCCCTCATCAAATTCCACAGTCATCGTCTCCGCGAAATCGTTGATCTCCCGGACAATTCCCATGTCTCCGTTGAATACTCCCGTTCCTTTATCCACAGACAGACCGTATTTTGTGCGGATTTCCCACTCTAACTGATAGTTGTTCCGGGTCTGCATGATCTTGTCTCCCTCACGGAACAGAATATCGCCGTGTTCCTTTTCACGCTTCTGCGGAGACGGCGGATTCAGATAGCGCTGCAGTATTCCGTTTAACCGCTCTACGCCCAGCAGTCCCTTGCGCATCGGCGTCAACACCTGTATATCGTACGGCGTCGCGTCCACAAATTTGGGGAGTTTCTGCTTGATCAGCTGCAATACCACGCTGATAATCACATCCGCGTCATACCGCTTCAGGAAAAAGAAATCCATGCTTTTGTTGTCCAACGTCACTTCTTCGCCCTGATTGATCTTGTGCGCATTCACAATGATGTCGCTCGTGGATGCCTGGCGGAAAATCTTCGTCAGCATGACCACATTGCACTCGTGCGAGCGAATGATGTCCCGCAGAACACTTCCCGGTCCCACACTCGGCAGCTGATTGACATCTCCGACCAGAATCAGTCTCGTTCCAACAGCAACCGCCTTTAACAGTGCATGCATCAAAGAAATATCCACCATGGACATCTCGTCGATAATCACAACGTCCGTCTCAAGCGGATTCTGCTCATTCCGCTCAAACCCTGCCGCACCGTCCACACCGCCGTTCAGTTCCAGCATGCGGTGTATGGTTCTAGCCTCAAACCCGGTTGTCTCACTCATGCGCTTCGCCGCACGTCCGGTGGGCGCCGCGAGAAAAATGTCGAGTCCTTCCATCTCAAAATACTTGATGATCGTATTGATCGTCGTCGTTTTTCCGGTACCCGGTCCTCCGGTGATAATCAGAAGTCCGTTGCGCACCGCCTCTTTGACCGCTGTCATCTGGTGCTCATCCAGTTCCATTCCGGTCTGCTTCTCAATTCTGCGAACACGCTCCTCGATTTCCAGATCCGGAACCTCATAGCTGACATTGAGCTGTTTTAACATGGTTGCCGTATTTGCCTCCATGTAGTAAAAGGACGCCGCATAGATCTGCGTCTGGTTTTCGCCCTGCTTCATGATGATTTTCCGCTCGATCGCCAGATCCATATACTGCTTCTCGATCTGCTCCTCCCCGACCTCAAGAAGCTGTCCGGTTCTTCTGGTCAGTTCCTCCTCCGGCAGGTAGGTATGCCCCTCTGTGGATGCCTGAAGCAGCACATATAAAATCCCGCTCCGGATCCGGAAATCAGAATCCATGCGGATTCCTACCCGGACAGCAATCTCGTCTGCCGTGCGGAATCCCACACCCTCAATGTCGTCCGCCAGCCGATACGGATTCTCACGGATAATCCCGTATACCTCCTGTCCATACTGCTGATATACTTTCACTGCCAGGTTCATCGTGATGCCGTACTGCTGGAGGAAAATCATCGCCTGCCGCAGATCACGTTTTTCATTCACCTGATCCGCAATCTCCATCGCCTTGCGCTCGCTGATTCCCTTTACTTCCGCCAGCCGCTCCGGCTCCTCCTCGATAATCCGAAAGGTATCCGCCTTGAATCTGCGCACAATCCGCGCTGCCAGCGCCAGACCAATCCCACGGATCGCCCCGGAACCGAGATAGCGTTCGATGGCTTCCTCGTCTTCCGGCGCTTTCTCCTCAAAACTTTCGACTTTAAACTGTTTGCCGTAAGTAGGATGATCGGTATAGTCACCAGATGCCTCAATATTCTCCCCCTCTGCGATTGCCGAAAAGATTCCCACGCAGGTAATCTCCTCCTCCCCGCTTACCAGATTGAGAACCGTATATCCGTTGTCTGCATTTCTGTATATAATATGTTCCACATATCCTGCTAACTTTTCCAAATCATTCCTCCCGCCGAAAAAAGCAGAGAACCCGTCACCTCTAACGGTGACCGCCCTCTGCCTCGTTCATTCTTAACTGCCGGCATCTATTCTATGCCATAGTTCCGTTTCATCTGCTCATAAAGCTGCTGCGTATAATTTTCTCCCACCTGATCCACAATCTCATCTGCCACCAGTTCGATCGTGCTGTCCATGTGAAAATCTGTCAGCGTACTGAGAGAAGAATCCTTATCCTCGTCATCATCCGAAATGAGATTCTCCTTTACTTCCTTTAATACCTCTTCCACAAAGTAGGACTCAAAATCCTTGCAGACCGAGAGCAGTTCTTCCTCGCTCGAGCCGGAGGACACACTACTGATCGAATTCTTCAGTGCCGACGCGCTGCCTGCGGCTGCGCTGTTCTGTGCATTGCTGACCAATGACGAAATACCGTCTATCGAAAAACTCATACTTTACGCTCCATTCCGCTTATCATCCGCTTACCGTTCGCTTATCATCTGCTTATCGTTTCAGGTTGTTCGCCATCTCCAGCATCTCATCCGATGTTGTGATTGCCTTGGAGTTCAACTGATAGGCACGCTGTGCGATAATCATATTGACCATCTCGTCCGCCACCTGTACATTGGACGCCTCCAGATAATTCTGGCGAACCTGGCTTCTGGTAAGACCTGCTGTCGTATTCTCATTCATTGCCGCACCCGAAGCTGCTGTAACTTCCAGAAGGTTGTCACCCGTTTTCTCAAGGCCGCTCGGGTTGTTAAACTGGAACAGTCCGATCTGACGGTTCATATTCACATAAGTTCCATTTGCTGTCGTGTAACCGATTCTGCCGTCGCTCGATACTGTCACACTGCTGGAACTTATATTGGCCGGAAGAACGATCTGCTGGTTATTGCTGTCCAGCACCGGATAGCCGTCCGGATTGGTCAGTGTAACGCCGTTGGTTCCCACTGCCCACACAAAATCTCCCGCTCTGGTATAGCGTGTCTCGCCGTCTGCGCAGCGCACTGCAAAAAATCCGTCTCCGACGATTGCAAAATCGGTATCATTCTCACTCGCCTGCAGCGCTCCCTGTGTGTACACGGATGTGACTGCCGCAACTCTCGTTCCGAGTCCCACCTGTGCCGGAATCGGTTTCTGCTCTCCGTTTGCACTCGTTGTCTTCGTCTGAATGGTCTGGTAAAGCAGCGACTTAAACTCTGCCTTCTCCTGCTTGAATCCAACCGTATTCACATTGGAAAGATTGTTTGAAATATTGTCCACGTTCGTCTGCTGCGCAAGCATACCGGTTGCCGCAGTATAAAGTGCCCTCATCATATGTCAGCTACCTCCGTCTATACATTTCCGACCTGATTGACCGCCTTATCCAGTGTCTCATCAATCGTGTTAATAACCTTCTGTCCTGCCTGATATGCTCTGGAAATCGTAATCATATTGACCATCTCAGAAACAACATTCACATTGGACGACTCCAGCGTTCCCTGCACGATCCTGCCGTCTGCTGCCGTCACCGTTCCTCCGTTCACAAGGTCGTACATATTCTCACCGTACTTCGCCAGATAGTCATAATCCGCAAAATCGACGATGCCGATCGTTCCAACCTGCTGATCGTTCTGATAGATATTGCCAAGCTCATCCACGGTGATCTTCTGGGTCGGATCCACCTGAATCCGTCCGTTCACATTGCCGTTTCTGGCGTCATTTGCATTCAGGACATAATCGCCGTCCTTGGTCACCAGATAGCCCTGGGTGTTGACCGTGAACGCTCCGTCCCTTGTATATTTTACGGATGAATTTCCCTGCTTATCCGTGTAGGCAATCGCAAAAAATCCATCTCCCTTGATTGCAAAATCCGTACTGTTATCGGTAACCTTGAAACTTCCGGTACTGTAATCCGTATACGTCTCACCGATATGAACGCCCATGCTGATTGTACCCAGCTTCTGCGCAAGACCGTAAGACGATGTATCTTTGATCTTGATTGCCAGCTCATCTGCAAATGTCTGGGACGTTGTGCCTTCTTTCTTATAACCATTCGTATCTGCATTTGCAAGATTGTTGGAAAGCACATCCAGACGCTTCTGTTCATTTATCATTCCTGTATACGCTGTATACAATCCCTTTACCATAGACTGCTCCTTTTCCTGTTACCTCTTGTAACTTCTGCCTGCTTCTCACCAGAATCCATCAGACGCTCCCGCATCCCAAGGGCTCTTTGTTGTTTATATCGTCATAACTGCCGTCAAACTTAATCGTCGTCGCGCTTTCCGGACAGGAACTCCACGAACTTTCCGGTTCCGACTGCCACACAGGTCATCGGCTCCTCCGCTGTCATGGTATTGATGCCCGTCTTATCCTCGATCAGTTCCTCAAGTCCGCGAAGCAGTGATCCGCCTCCCGTGAGAACGATTCCGCGGTCCGCCACGTCCGCCGCAAGCTCAGGCGGCGTCTTCTCCAGCACCGAGTGTACCGCTTCCACGATCTGCAGTGTCGGCTCCTTCAGCGCCTCTTCCGTCTCCTCGGAAGAAACGGTTACCGTCTTCGGCAGACCGGTTACCAGGTTACGGCCTCTGACGTCCATGGTCTCATTCTGTGCCAGTGGGAAACAGGAACCGATCTTGATCTTGATGTCCTCCGCTGTGCGCTCACCGATCAACAGATTGTGTTTCTTTCTCATGTAACGGACAATCGCCTCGTCAAAATCATCTCCGGCGATCTTGATGGAAGTGCTGACAACCGATCCCCCCAGAGAAATCACGGCGATGTCCGCGGTACCGCCGCCGATATCCACGATCATGTTGCCGCATGGTCTTGAAATATCGATTCCGGCTCCGATCGCTGCCGCAATCGGCTCCTCGATAATCGCCACCTCACGCGCACCTGCAGAATAGGTCGCATCCTCAACCGCTTTTTTCTCGACCTCGGTCACTCCGCTCGGCACACACACGCTGATGCGCGGCTTGCGGAATGTCTTCTTGCCAAGTGCCTTCTGGATGAAATACTTGATCATCTTCTCGGTGACAGTATAATCAGAAATAACACCCTGACGCAGCGGACGGACTGCTACAATGTTGCCGGGCGTTCTGCCGAGCATCAGTCTCGCTTCCTCTCCGATTGCCTTGATTTTGTTTGTATCACGATCAAAAGCCACTACTGACGGCTCCTTTAACACTACACCTTTGCCTTTAATATATACCAGGATACTTGCAGTACCAAGATCGATACCGATGTCCGTACTCATCATATTCTAATCTGCCCCTTTCTTTTCTCTGCCAATGGTTCATCTATTCGTTGAATCTTTCTTCACGTCCAAAAGGACATAAAGATGCATTTAATCATATTTTTACATATACAGCATTATTATATACAAAAACTGGGATTTTTCAAAGCTTTTTTTCGCCCGCGCCGCCATTTTTGAAAAAAATAAGAATTTCTTCATTTTTTGTCCGGAATATCATATTTTTTCATTTTTTCATCACGTATTCATCACATTTGCGGGTTATATTTTTTTACGTACTAAATGGTGTACCAAACATACACCGCCCCGGAAATATTCCTCAAATATTCCGCGGTTAGTATAATTTTTCATAACTCATACCTTCCGGCGCAAACACCAAACGCCGGGAGGTACTCCCCGGGTATAACGAATTTTCATCCATATGAATTTTCGATGCCATATATTTCACAACATTTCTCTGACCGCAGATGCCAGCGCATCTGTTGTCAAAAAAGGCACTGTATGCCGCGTGTTTTCCGCGTTTGCGTCCAGTGCCTTCTCCTTGTTTCCACTATTTTTCCAGATATTTCTTGACATACTGTCCGGTGTAGGACTCCGGTATCTGCGCCACCTCTTCCGGTGTTCCCTGCGCAATGACCGTTCCACCGCCGTCTCCGCCTTCCGGTCCCATGTCGATGATGTAATCCGCCGTCTTGATCACGTCCAGATTGTGCTCAATAACCACCACGGTATTGCCGCCGTCGGACAATCTCCGCAAAATCTCGATCAGCTTGTGCACATCCGCAAAATGAAGTCCGGTCGTCGGCTCATCCAGAATGTAGATCGTCTTTCCGGTGCTTCGCTTGGAGAGTTCGGTTGCCAGCTTGATTCGCTGCGCCTCTCCTCCCGAAAGCTCTGTGGACGGCTGTCCCAGTTTTACATAGGAAAGTCCCACATCGTAGAGCGTCTGAATCTTGCGGTGGATGGACGGCACATTTTTAAAAAACTCCAGCGCCTCCTCCACCGTCATATCCAGCACATCATAAATGCTTTTTCCTTTATACTTGACCTCAAGCGTCTCCCGGTTGTAACGTTTTCCCTCGCAGACCTCACACGGCACATAGACATCCGGCAGGAAATGCATCTCAATCTTTAAGATTCCATCCCCTCCGCACGCCTCGCAGCGTCCGCCTTTTACGTTGAAGCTGAATCTTCCCTTTTTGTAGCCCTTCGCCTTTGCATCCGGGGTCGCCGCAAACAGATCGCGGATCATGTCAAACACGCCCGTGTAGGTCGCCGGATTCGAGCGCGGCGTTCTGCCGATCGGCGACTGGTCAATGTCAATCACCTTGTCCAGCTGCTCCATGCCGAGAATCGCATCATGCTCTCCCGGAATGCAGCGCGCCCGGTTCAGGTCGCGCGCCAGCCGCTTATAGAGAATCTCATTGGTCAGGGAGCTCTTTCCCGATCCGGACACGCCGGTAATGCAGGTCATAATTCCGAGCGGTATGTTCACATCGATGTTTTTCAGGTTGTTCTCCCGTGCGCCTTTGATCGTCAGAAATCCCGTCGGTTTTCTGCGCTCATCCGGTACCGGGATCTTGATTCTGCCGCTTAAGTACGCTCCCGTGATCGACTTCGGATTCTTCATGATCTCCTGTGCCGTACCGCAGGCGACCACTTCTCCACCGTGTGAGCCGGCTCCCGGTCCGATATCCACAATATAGTCCGCGGCAAGCATCGTATCCTCGTCGTGCTCCACGACAATCAGCGTGTTGCCGAGATCTTTTAAATTCTTCAGCGCCCCCAGCAGCTTATCGTTATCGCGCTGATGCAGTCCGATCGACGGCTCGTCCAGAATGTACGCAACCCCGACCAGCCCGGAACCGATCTGCGTCGCCAGACGGATACGCTGTGCCTCTCCTCCCGAGAGGGTACCGGTCGCTCTGGACAGGGACAGATAATCCAGTCCCACTTCATTCAGGAATCCGACGCGTGCGCGGATCTCTTTTAAAATCTGATCGCCGATCCGGTGCTGCTGCTCCCCCAGCTTCATCTCCGCCAGAAAGGCATTGAGATTCTTCACCGACATGGAAGTCATCTCATAAATATTTTTATCTGCAACCGTCACTGCCAGAGACTCTGCTTTCAGCCGCTGTCCCTTACAGGTCTCGCAGGGGGTAATCCGCATGAACTGCTCATATTCCTGCTTCATGACCTCCGAACCGGTCTCCCGGTACTTGCGCTGCACGTTTTTGATCAGTCCCTCAAAGGCAACATCATAAACGCCTTCCCCGCGCTGTCCTCTGTAATGGACTTTCACTTCCCTGCCGTCCGTTCCGTAGATCAGGACATGGCGGATTTCCTCCGGGTATTCGCAGTATGGCGTCTCCAGTGAAAAATGATACTCCTCCGTCAGCGCCTTTAAAATAGCGTATGTGAAACTGGACGGATCTGTACAGGACTGCCAGCCCATCACCTGGATGGCGCCTTCCGCGATGGAAAGCCGTTTATCCGGAATCATCAGATCCTCATCGAATTCCATTTTATAGCCCAGTCCGAAACAGGTCGGGCACGCGCCGAACGGATTGTTGAAGGAAAAGCTTCTCGGTTCAATCTCGCCGATGCTGATCCCGCAGTCCGGGCAGGAAAAACTCTCCGAGAACTGAATCGGTTCACCGCCGATCACATCCACGGTCATGAGTCCGTTTGCCAGTGTAAGCACATTCTCGATGGAATCCGCCAGGCGCTTCTCAATTCCTTCCTTTACCATGAGACGGTCCACCACGATCTCGATATTGTGCTTTTTATTCTTGTCCAGTTTGATCTCTTCCGACAGTTCATACATGCTGCCGTCGACAATCACACGCACATAACCACTTCGCTTCGCCTGCTCAAACAGCTTCTGATGCTCGCCCTTTCTGCCGCGCACAACCGGCGCCAGCAGCTGGATCTTCGTGCGCTCCGGCAGTTCCATGATCTGATCGACCATCTGGTCAACCGTCTGCTTTTTGATCTCTTTTCCACACTTCGGGCAATGCGGCACACCGATCCGCGCATAGAGCAGTCGGAAGTAATCGTAGATCTCCGTCACCGTTCCCACCGTCGAGCGGGGATTGCGGTTCGTCGACTTCTGATCGATCGAGATTGCCGGCGACAATCCCTCAATCTTCTCGACATTCGGCTTTTCCATCTGCCCCAGGAACTGCCTTGCATAGGAAGACAGCGACTCCATATAGCGCCGCTGTCCTTCGGCATAGATTGTATCAAATGCGAGGGACGATTTTCCCGATCCCGACAATCCGGTCAGCACGACAAATTCGTCTCTCGGAATATCCACATCGATATTTTTGAGGTTGTGCTCGTTCGCTCCTCTGATTTTAATATATTTTCTTTCGGACGTTTTCTTCATTGTCTTATCCTTTCTACAGGTCACGCAGCATCCCTTTGAGTTCGATCATCTTGTCGCGGTATTCCGCCGCCGCCTCAAAATTGAGATCCGCCGCCGCTTTTTCCATCTTTTTCTGGATATCGGCGATCAGTTTCGTCAGTTCCGCCTTGTTCATCGACTCCGGAGACTTCTTGAAATTCATTTCTTCCTTTGCGATCTTCTTGGAAACAGAGATCAGTTCCCGCACCGACTTCTGAATCGTCGTCGGTGTAATGCCGTGTGCCTCGTTGTACTCCTGCTGGATCTTGCGGCGCCGTTCCGTCTCCTCGATCGCAACACGCATGGAATCCGTAATGGTATCCGCATACATGATCACATGTCCCTCGCTGTTGCGCGCCGCCCTGCCGATGGTCTGGATCAGCGACGTCTCAGAACGCAGGAAGCCTTCCTTGTCCGCATCCAGGATTGCCACCAGGGTAATCTCCGGTATGTCCAGTCCCTCACGCAGAAGGTTGATGCCCACCAGCACATCGAACACATCCAGACGCAGATCGCGGATAATCTCCGCGCGCTCCAAGGTATCAATATCGGAATGGAGATATTTGACGCGGATCCCCAGTTCCCGCATGTAATCGGTCAGATCCTCCGCCATTTTTTTCGTCAGGGTCGTAATCAGCACCTTGTGGTGGTTCTTGATCTCCTTGTTGACCTCACCCACCAGATCATCAATCTGCCCCTCTACCGGGCGCACCACAACCTCCGGATCGAGCAGTCCCGTCGGCCGGATAATCTGCTCCGCGCGCAAAAGTTCATGCTCATCCTCGTATACGTTCGGCGTCGCCGAAACGAACAGCATCTGGTCGATCTTGCCCTCAAATTCCTCAAAATTCAGCGGGCGGTTATCCTTCGCAGACGGCAGCCGGAACCCGTAATCCACCAGCGTGCTCTTTCGTGACTGATCCCCCGCATACATTCCGCGGATCTGCGGAATTGTGATATGGGACTCATCCACGATAATCAGATAATCATCCTTAAAGTAATCCATCAGCGTGTGCGGCGTCGCCCCCGCCGGAAGCCCCGCCAGATGCCTGGAGTAGTTCTCTATACCGCTGCAGAATCCCGTCTCTTTTAACATCTCAATGTCAAAATTCGTGCGCTCCGCGATTCTCTGTGCCTCCAGCAGCTTGTCCTCGCCCTTAAAATATTTCACGCGCTCTTCCAGCTCCGCCTCGATATTATCACACGCTCTTAAAATCTTTTCCTGCGGCACAACGTAGTGGGAAGCCGGAAATACCGCAAAATGCTCGAGCCGGCACTTAATCTCGCCGGTCAGCACATCAATCTCCGTTATGCGATCAATCTCATCCCCGAAAAACTCCACGCGGATCGCCGTATCGCCATAGTTTGCCGGGAATATCTCAAGCACATCCCCGCGGACCCGGAACGTGCCGCGATGAAAATCCATCTCATTTCGCGTGTACTGAATATCGATCAGCGCACGGATGACCTCGTCCCTGTCCTTCTCCATGCCCGGGCGCAGCGATACCATCATGCCAAGGTAATCCTCCGGGCTGCCCAGACCATAGATACAGGAAACCGATGCCACAACGATCACATCTCTCCGCTCCACAAGCGCAGCCGTGGCAGACAGGCGCAGTTTATCTATCTCCTCATTGATTGCCGAGTCTTTTGCGATATAGGTATCCGTCTGCGGCACATACGCCTCCGGCTGATAATAATCATAGTATGACACAAAATACTCGACTGCATTCTCCGGGAAAAATTCCTTCATCTCCCCGTAGAGCTGCGCCGCCAGTGTTTTATTGTGAGAAATAATCAGTGTCGGCCGGTTCAGCTGTTCGATGACATTCGCCATCGTAAATGTCTTGCCCGAACCCGTCACGCCGAGCAGCGTCTCAAACTGGTTGCCCTCGCGGAATCCGCGCACCAGTTCTTCAATCGCCTGCGGCTGGTCTCCAGTCGGCTTGTATTTGGAATGTAATTTAAAATGATCCACTTGCAAATCTCCTTTTATGTTCTCATAAAAAATAGAAAGCGCCCTTTCCCGGCTGTGCAGTACATGTCCGGAAAATCTTTGATGCTGCAAATCGGAAATTACCAACGCTTCATGTTCTTCTCAAACTTCCCGGTATATGCCTGCTTCAATTCATCTGCCGTAATTCCGTAACAGAGCATGACATCATTGTAGTACATAAGAACATCAACCATTTCCTCAACCAGATCTTTTCTCAATTCTTCCTGTGTCAGGGCATTCACTGCACCATGCTTTTTGACAATATCAATCACTTCACCTATTTCGCCAACCATCCAAAGCATCTTGTTCTGTCCTATTTCCGGACAGATCGGTTCCCATCTGTCCTTGTACTTATCCTGCAAGCTTCTCTGCATTTTCTGCATTTCGTTTATACTAAAATCTTCCATACCACATTCCTCCCCTGAAATAGTTCTGCAAATCAGAAATTTTCACTTTTTTGCAGCTTAATAAGTTGAACCTTGCCATCCATTTTAACATCCTTGGCAACAAAATCATACTTCTCAAACAATGAAATTCTGCAAGTGGAAAGTTATACCGTTATTTCAATCTGATTTTCCTCTATTGCAACAACACAGCTTTCATAATAGCCATCGCCTGTTGTGCGTGGACCACTGTCGACCGGATATCCTGCTTCTTCCAGTTTCATTGTCAATTCATCCACTTTTTCTTTACTGCCGACGCTGAAAGCAATATGGATTAGACCTGTTCGGTTAAGTGTTTTCTTCACATCCTCCATATCCGGCTTATTCATTATCTCAAGTCTCGAACCGCCCTCAAAAGCAAGAAAATATGGCCTGATTTTTCAGTCTATCTCTCGTTCCAACAGCCCCTAACAATCATGATTTTTCCGATTCTGCAAACTTGAATTTCATGCGCTATTTGTTTATCAACCATTCCATAGTTTCAAAATTCAAATATAGTTCTATTTCTTTTCCCCATGTCAAAAATTCAAAACAACTGATTTTTAAAATATTCTCTCTCCATTCAACAAATTTCAAATTATCAGCATTAATGGGAAGAACTATGTTTTCCATATCGCTAATCTTAGTATTTGCAAACATCTCAATGCCATAGCCGTCTGTAACTAAAATTTTTCCAAATGGTGTGACTGTTATATCTACATATTCTGGTTGTGAATAATATTCCATAATTTCACCACCATAAATATCTAGCACATACATATAATCAGAAGTCAAAACAACAATAATTCCTAATGTTGTAGAACAAGATACCCCTCTATATTTACCTCGAAATTCACCACACCAAATATCGTCTTCTTCGGTAAATTTTATCCATGTCCAATCAGTTGAATTCCATGGACTTTTTATATCATAAATTTTTTCAATATATTCCCCTGAATATGGTTGTTGAATATATTCTGCTCTAGAAATCATTTAAACGCATCTCCAAAATACCGATTTTTATTGCTAACAAGCAGACATTATCTTTCATATAAAATATGTAAATCTCCATCAACAAATCCAATACCTATTGCTTGATATTTTTTTAAACTTCCAGCATATTTCCCAAAAGAAAGGTATTCATTCAATAAACCAATAAAAAATGTTTCCATTGATTTCCAATCACTTTCACGCTCTATCATAAAAGGATTATCTCTTGTAGCAAATACTTCATCACAAGCCCAATCGTCATTATCCCTATCGAATGAAAATGTGCCGACTAATTCAATAGACCATTTATTATCTGTATCTTCATATAAATTAAAGTTAATCGCTTTTATTTCACTAAGTCAGCAACCACCAGTTCAACTGGTGGTTTGCTATAAGCCCTCCAAAGGGC